>Ga0222714_10001134_pt1 | contig 30158 bp, 21 predicted proteins | sample C33_3DmetaG_FD_165048 | JGI IMG/M metagenome (GOLD analysis project Ga0222714, IMG submission 165048) | Estuarine water microbial communities from San Francisco Bay, California, United States - C33_3D | ecosystem: Environmental > Aquatic > Marine > Unclassified | place: USA: California... | reverse complement strand
CGTAGCTCGCTACCTCAACGTGGGGCAGGTCGGCGAATGCGTGGCGAATCCATTCCATGCGCTGCTCGAGCGTGAACATGTATTTTTTGTCGGAATTAACCCCGATTCCCACGACCAACCGGTCAAATAGGGGCGCGGCGCGGCGCACGACGTCTTCGTGGCCGAGGGTGAGGGGATCAAAAGATCCGGGGAACAGCGCGGTCTTCATGGCGATTGAGGGTGGATTCAGCGAGGTCCGTGGCGAAGCTTCGCATAGAGATTCCGGCCGCGGCAAGCTGGCGCGGAACGATGCTCTCAGCGCTCATGCCGGGAATCGTGTTGATTTCGATTAGGACGGGCTCGGTGCCGTCTGAAGGAAGGATGAAGTCGGCGCGCACAAATCCGCGCAAATTCATGCCTTCGACCAGGCGAAGGGTCGCATGCCGCACGGCTTCTGAGGCGGAATCGGGAATCCGCGCCGGGGTAATTTCTTCTGAAGCGCCCTGGTACTTGGCTTCGAAGTCAAAAAAGGCCTTTTTGGGCACGATTTCGGTGATGCCAAGGATGCGGATTCCGTCGGGAGCGACGAATGCGCCGCAGCCCAACTCTGTTCCGACTACACCTTGTTCGACGACGAGTTCATCGTCCTCGTTCCACGCCACGTCGCGGGCTTCAGGCCATTCAGATGCCGCGGTGATTCGGGTAACGCCGTAGCTCGATCCGCTGCGGCAGGGCTTGACAAAAAGGGGGTAGACGTGACCGGCCAAGAAGTCGTGGACGGCCGACTCGTCGGCTCCGCGCCGAAGGTGAACCGAGGGCATCACACGAACGCCCAAGCGCTGGGCCACGGCGTTGGTCCACAGCTTGTGAAAGGTCAACGCAGACGCCGCAGGACTGCAGCTCGAGTAGGGGATTCCGGCTTGCTCCCAGGCCATGGCGAGGGTGCCGTCTTCGCCCGGGTGGCCGTGGATGAGGTTGAGAATAGCGTCGATGCGCCGTTCGGATCCGTCGACATCAATGATGGTCCAGTTGCGTTCGCTGAAGCGCAGGGGCAGGCCAGAGGCGTCGAATGCCTTCCATCCGTCGCCGGGGTGCAGTTCAAGGCGCACCGGGTCGTAGCGAACGGGGTCGAGGACGTCAAACACGTGGCTTCCGCTCAAAAGCGAGATGCCGAATTCACTGGAGTAGCCGCCCATGGCTACGGCAACAAGGGAACGCATGGGTCAAAGATAGATGCGTCGGACTACCTTTGTGCCAATGGGTAATTTGTGGCTGTTTCTCAAGAGCAAGACCTTTGCGGTCAACGCCGTGCTGGCGCTGCTGTTTTTTATCGTGTTGGGCGTTTCTGCGCAATCCATTCTTAAATGGGTAACTGGGTTTGGCGAGGTCCAAACGGTTCCGGATTTGAGCGGAATGAGTTTGGAGGACGCACAGTCTGCACTTTCGGAACTGGAGCTTGAAGGAGTTTTGTTGGATTCCGCGTTGTACCGCCGCGAACTGCGTCCCCGCGAGGTGTACCAGCAGTACCCGGTCGCCGGATCTGTGGTCAAGGCCGGCCGTCAGGTGATGCTCACGATCAACCGTTCGCGGCCCGAGTTGGTGCGCTTGCCGGCCATCAAAGAGCGCACACTGGCGCGTGCTGAACTCGACCTTCGGTCGCGTGGATTGTACGTTTCAGACATTCAGTACGTTCCTGATGTAACCGACGGTTTGGTTTTGGAAGTGGAATACAACGGACGCCCCCTTGAAGCAGGCAGCCGCGTTCGCAAGGGCGCCGGCCTCACCCTGCGTGTAGGCATGCGGAGCGGCGACCTTACACAGTCGGTTCCTGACCTTACTGGCTTAAGCTACGGTGAGGCTAAGGCATTGCTGCAGCTCTCAGGCCTCGGAATCCAGTGGATGGAAGGCGATACGACGTCAGCGGCCATTCAGTCTCAAAGCCCTGTAAATTCGAATGGCGCGCCGGCGCTTCCGGCTCAGGCTAAAGTTCGCGTATGGCTCAAGTAAGAGCGTGGTTTGTGGGCCTTTGGTTTGCAGCGCTTGCAGCTTCGGCCCAGCCCGTCGAGCAGGTTTTGGTGCCGTGGGGAGGGTCGCCTTCTCCATCGACTCAGACGTTTAAAACGTTTTCAGATACCCTGAGCCTGCCGTTGAGCGCGGGCTTCGACCACCGCATGCCTTCGGGGTGGACCTCGCGCGGGGTGCAGGTATCTCAAACTATGGCGCGCAAGCCCTTGAGCCTCGGCGTCGCCGTGTTCGACGGAATTTCTGCCAGTGGCGCACCCTACCGTCCCGGTGTCCTTACCACGGACACGCTCGGAGACGCGCTGTACAGTCCGTGGTTTGCGGCTCCGTCAGGGGCAGTGCTCGGGTTTCGCGTGCAGCAGGGCGGCTTTGGCGACCCCTGCGAGTCCAGCGACAGCTTGGTGGTGCACGCCTGGAACAGTGCAGACACTGCGTGGGTGCGTATGGGCGGAATCCAAGGCGGACTCGCCGACGACCGCTGGAAGGCCTACACGTTTGCAGTTCCGGCCAATGGTTCATCGGCCACCCGCGTACGCATTGGCCGTCACGGATCCCCTTCAGGCGCATTTGATGTGTTTTTGGTGGACTACCTCGAGCTCAGCGCCACTCAGGGCTTGGGCGATTCCGCCCTGTTTGACCCTTCGTGGATTTCGCCTCCAGCCCGAATGCTCAACGTCTACCGCGAGGTGCCTTGGTTTCACTACAACCGCGTGCTGCTCGAGCGCGACTCGGTACGCACGCCCTACCGACGCAACGGCATCGTTCCGGTGGGCGGATGGCAGCTCAACCTCGGCAAGTTGAGTTGGACGGATGCCACAGGCAGTGTGCTGCAGAGCCGCCTAACGGTTCCGGTCGTGTCAAACCTGCTGCACAACGTGGCGACCCCCTTCAATTTGGCGCTCAACCGCCCGCAGCTTATTCCCACGGGGCCCTTTGCCTGGAACCTCGCGTACTGGTTTGACGGCGAAGCCGTGGGCGACCGCAGCAACGACACCGCCCGAATTCGAATCGAGTGCGACCAGCGCTACGTGGTCGACGACGGCAGCATCGAGCGCGGCTACGGCGTGGCCCAGGGCGTCGAGCCCCGCTGGGCGCAGCGCTACCAGTTTTTGCAGGCCGATACCTTGCGCGGAATGGACCTCGAGTGGATTCCCGCCGGCCCGCAGGGCGAGGGGGAGCGCTTTCGCCTCGGGGTCTGGGCTATCGATACCGCCGGCTTTCCGGGCGATGCCATTTACGTGAGCGATTCGCTGTACGAGGTGGCTTGGAACTACACCGGCAAGCTCGGCCGCCACTACGTGCTTGACACGTTGGGACTTGTGGTGCCGCGCGACGTGTACCTCGGAGTCGTCATGGAGACCTCAAATTCGGACCAGGGCATGCCCCGCGCCGTGCTGGGCCTTGACGTGCACACCAGCGCCACCAAGGCATTTGGCGAGGTAGGCGAGTGGTTTTTGAGCCAGCTTCCGGGGGCGTTGGCCCTTCGTCCGTTCTTTCGCGGAACCCCCGGCGACCTCAGCACCAGCGAACCCCAGCGCTTCGTTGGTTTGACTGTCGCACCCCAACCCGCACGCGATTGGGCGGAGGTTCAGGGGGTCGGACGCCGCCTAGAGGTGTTCAATGCCCTGGGTTCTGCCGTCGCAACGGCTGCGCGACCCGACGACGCACAGCCTTGGAGTCTAGACCTTCGCGGCCTGCCCGCTGGGTTGTACCTGATCCGAAGTGATTCTGGCCACGTAACCCGACTGATTAAGCAGTGATCGAGTTCGACGACGAGCTCGAAGAGGGCGCTGGCACTGAAGAGGAACTCTACGTTCACCACCGTTTTGTGGCTGACGCGGGCCAAAAGCCGCTGCGCGTCGATAAGTTTCTGTTCAATTTTCTCGAAAAAACCTCGCGCAACCGCATTCAGAAGGCGGCCGAGGCCGGAGCCATTCGCGTCGACGGCCTGCCCGTCAAGTCGAACCACCGGGTGAAGGCCGGCGAAGAGGTGACTTTGGTGCTGGCGCAGCCTCCGCGCGAATTTGTGCTCGAGGCCGAGCCCATCGACCTCAACGTCGTCTACCTCGACGACGACCTCGCCGTGATCAACAAGCCCGCGGGCATGGTGGTGCACCCGGCATTTGGGCACTTTACCGGAACCCTCGTGCACGGACTGCTCTACCTCTTTCAGAATTTGCCCGGCGCGAGCGGCGAAGTGCGCCCCGGCTTGGTGCACCGCATCGACAAGGACACGTCGGGCCTGCTGGTGGTGGCCCGAACCGACTACGCGCTCGCCTTTTTGGCAAAGCAGTTTGCCGACCACAGCTGCGACCGCGAGTACCACGCCTTGGTGTGGGGCAATGTGCGCGAGGATCGCGGAACCGTCACTGGCCACATCGGACGCTCGCTGCAGGACCGCAAGGTGCAAGCGATTTTTCCCGACGGCAAGCACGGAAAGCACGCCGTCACCCACTACGAGGTGCTCGAGCGCTACCACTTTGCCACGCTCGTGGCCTGCCGCCTTGAAACGGGCCGTACCCACCAAATAAGGGTGCACATGAAGTACTTGGGGCATCCGCTGGTCGGCGATGCGGTGTACGGAGGCGATAAGGCTCCGCACCGTCCCGAGCTGCCCAAGTTTGCCCAGTTCGCCCACAAAACGCTTGAAATGCTTCCGCGCCAAGCGCTGCACGCGCGGCTGCTCGGTTTTGAGCACCCCTCGAGGCTTGGCGAACGCCTCGTGTTTGAGGCTCCGCTGCCCGACGACATGCAGGCGGTGGTGGAGCGGTTTCGGCGCTACGCGGCGCTGAAGTAGAGGGTTCGGAACTTGAGGTTTTCGGTTACTTCAATCGAAAATTCACCGGTAGAACGAATGACGTTCGGACGGGTATCCCAAAATTTAATCCTGGAGACCATCGTGGCATTGCGTTAATGAGCCGGATCACTTCTTCATCCAATTGGGGATGGACACTCTGAAGGATTTGAATGTTCTGGGGTTCACCGTCAGCTGATACAATAAAGCTCGCAACGACTTTGCCCTCAATTTCCATATTGCGGGCTAAAGGCGGGTAGGTGACATTTGAACCTACAAACTGGACGTGGGTCTTGCTTCCGAAAAATAGGGGTTTGATAAACGACAGTACGAGATCGTGGTTGCCGTAGTATGGTCCGGATTCACAGCAATCAGTGGTTGACTCTCTGTGTACGTTGTCGTAGTTGGTGCGACTGCGAATGGTCCCATCAGGAGCATAATCAATCCACACCCCAACTTTCATGCCCTGAACGTACTGTCCTGAGGTTAACAGGTTGCCTGCGGAATCTAAAGAGCGGTACGAACCCGACATCACTCCATTGACCTGGTTCTCGATGCACTGTACCTGAAGTTTATCTATACCGTAGTCCTTAGTGAAGTGGTAGGAGATTAACTGTACCGAGTCGTTGGACACGGTTCCGCCACTAATTAACTGACCTGCGCGATCATAGGTTGGGCCAATTGAAACGACATCACCATCGCGAAATTCGAGTTCTCGGTGCAGCGAACCGTCGTCAAAATAGTACGTGCACAATCCATGAAGAAGGTTGTCTTTCGTAGAAAACTCTTCAACAACTCGGCCATTTGGGTAGTACGATGTGCCTCTGCCGAGACCATCTTTGGTTTGGGCGAAGTGGTAGGCCAGCGTTCCGTTCAGATGGTATCCTCGAGCACTATCAATCGCCCCCAATGAGTAGTAAATGGTTGAAGCCAAAACACCATTTTGGTAGTAGTAGGTCCACTGGCCATCTTTAACCCCATTGGTGTACGAGCCAATATGTTCGATTTGATTGGGGCCGCTGTAGTAGTACCAAATTCCAATCTTCTGGTCGTTGAGGTACCTGCCCTTGGTAGTGAGCGTATTCTGGTAGTACTGAAGGAATTCCCCGTTTTTAACGGTCGGATTTGAACGCAGTACCGAAATCTTGTCGACCTGGAACCTGCTGGGTTTTTCTTCGATGATGGTGTACGGCGAGCACGAACTCAAGGCAAGTACAGATACTGCCAATAATGCAATGCATGGCCTCAAAAACGTTGTCATGAGTTGGGCGGTTTAATGTGCAGCAAGCAACGAGAAACGAGGAGCCAATTTACTCCTCGTAAAGTCCCTCATACTGCGCAGCGTACATCTGCAAGATGGGCTTGCGGCGCAGCTTCAGTGTGGGCGTCACATGGCCTGCGGCGATGCTCCACACATCCGGAGTAAGAACGAACTTCTTGACCTTTTCCCACTGGCCGTACTGTGCGTTGGTGGCGTCGATTTCGCGCTGAATGCGAGCGACGATACGCGGGTGGGCGACCATCTCGGCGGGGTTGGTCCATTCAATGCCCTTGCGGGCGCACCACGACTTCACGAAGTCGAACTGGGGCTGCACCAAAAGCACGGGGTACTTCTTGTTTTCGCCGGCCACCATGCACTGCTCGATGAAAGGCGACATTTTGAAGGCGTTTTCCATGGCCTGGGGCGTGATGTACTTGCCTCCGGCGGTCTTGAAAATTTCTTTCTTGCGGTCGGTGATGCGCAGGTAGCCCTCAGCGTCGAATTCGCCAATGTCTCCGGTGCGGAACCATCCGTCTTCAGTCATCACCTCGGCGGTGAGGTCGGGGCGGTTGTAGTAGCCCATCATGACGTTGGGGCCCTTGGCGAGGATCTCGCCGTCGGCATCCAGCTTCAGTTCGACGCCGTCGATGGCGGTTCCGACGGTACCCAGCTTGTGGCCTTGGCCGGTGGGCAAGTTAACCGCCAAAATGGGCGACGTTTCGGTGAGGCCGTAGCCCTCTTGAACGTTGATGCCGGCTCCGGCAAAGATGCGGGCGAGTTTGGGGTTGAGTGCGGCGGCTCCGCTGGCAACGGCCAAGGTTTCACCACCCAGCGCCTCTTGCCACTTGCTAAAGATCAGCTTGCGGGCCAGCTTGAGCTGGGCGTAGTAGAGCGGGCTCAAGCCCTCGTGCTCGTAGCGCTCGGCCAGTCCGACGGCCCAGAAAAAGAGTCCGCGCTTGATGCCGGTGAGCGACTTGCCCTTGTCCATGATTTTGTCGTACACCTTCTCGAGCAGGCGCGGAACCGCCGTAAACACCTGCGGATGCACCTCGCGCAGGTTGTCTCCGATGGTTTCCATCGACTCAGCGAAGTAGACTCCGACGCCGTTGGTGAGGTAGACGTAGACACAAACGCGCTCGTAGCTGTGGCACAACGGCAAGAAGCTCAGGGCTTTGCCCGTGGGGCCGACGGGCAGGCGCGAGGCCCCCGCGACCGCGTTCGAGGCGATGTTGCGGTGGCTGAGCATGACACCTTTGGGGGTGCCGGTGGTTCCGGACGTGTAAATCAGCGTGGCGAGGTCCTCTTCGCGCACGGCGGCTTTGCGGGCCTCGAGTTCGGCGCAGTGGGCGTCGGTGGCGCGGGCCACGACGTCGTCAAGGCAGGCGGAACCTTCGGTCGGCGTAAACGTAAACACACCTTCGAGGCTGGGCACATCGGCGCGCAGCGCCTCCATCTTGTCGCGAAGCTCTGGGTCGCTCACAAAGCAAAAACGCACTCCGGCATCGTTCAAAATGAACGTGTAGTCGGCCTGCGAAATCGTGGGGTACATCGGCACGTCCACGCCGCCCGCACTGAGGATGGCTTGGTCGCAAAGGTTCCACTCGGTGCGGTTGGTGGTCGAAATGATTCCGACGCGGTCGCCCGGCTTCAGGCCCAAATCGATTAGGCCGCAGGCCAGTTTCTCGGCCTTGGCGATGAATTCAGTGGTCGACATCGACTGCCACTGGCCGTTGACTTTGGTGTTTAGGGCGTCGGGGCGCGGATGCTTCGCCGCCGCGTAGTGGGCGAAATCAAAAAGGCGTTTGGGTGCGTTCATGCGTGAATGCTCGTAGGTTACTTGCGGCGCTCGCCGTGGATCCACACCTGGGTAGGCGAGGTCTGCGGTAGGGCCATGGGGGTTAATTCGTTTAGGTTTACCTCAAAGATGGTGAAGTCCGCCCAATTTCCAATGCGGATTTCGCCGCGGTCGGACTCCTGAAAGGCAGCGCGGGCGGCGTCTGCGGTCATTCCCTTCAGGGTTTGTGCCAGGGTCAGGGCGTTTTCGGTCTGAAAACCCTCAGCGGGGTGGCCGTCCAACGCGCGCCGGGCCGTGGCGGCCAAAATTGTGTACATCGGGTTGGGGTGCTCGATCGGGAAGTCGGTTCCGAGCGGAATCCATCCGCCGTTTGCCTCGCGCAGCGCCCGGTACGCGTAGGCGTGCGGCATGCGGTGCGGCCCAAGACGGTCCGGAGCCCAATCCATATCACTCGTCGCGTGGGTGGGCTGCACCGACGGAACAATGCCGTTGCCAAAGAGGATCTGGTCTTCGGGACTCACCACCTGGGCGTGCTCGACGCGCCAGCGAAGGTCTTTTTGTGCGGCTGCGGCGCTGAGGGCTTCGCGGTAGAGATTGATGATGAGGTGGTTGGCGGAATCTCCGATGGCGTGCGTGTTCATCTGCCATCCGGCCTTGGCGAGGCGGTCGGCGGCGGCCTTTAGGTACTTGGTGCCGCGCAGGGCCAGACCAAAGTGGTCGTGGCGGTCGTGGTAGGGGGCGCGCAAGAGTGCTCCGCGGCTGCCCAAAGCGCCGTCGCTGTAGAACTTAAAGCTTCGCACCGAAAGCCAGTCGGTCTCGAGGGGGCCGCGGTTCAGCCAGTGGTCGAGGGCTTCGGGGCTCTCGGCGACCATGACGTACAGGGGCATGCGCAGCGTTCCGGCCTGCTGAAGGCTGTCGATCAGCATGATGTCGCCGGTGGGCAGTCCGGCATCGTGCACGCCAGTCAGGCCGAGATCCACGCACCAGCGCTCGGCGGCCTGCAGGTAGCGGATTTTTTCTTCACGCGAAGGCTCGGCGATGCGCAGTAGGGTTTCGGCGTTGTCGACCAGAACTCCAGTTGGTTTGCCGGCGGCTAGAAGGATTTCGCCTCCGTCGATGCGGGTGGCGGCAGTGATTCCGGACTGGGTTAGGGCGACTTGGTTGCAGACCACCGCGTGGCCGTCGATGCGCGAAAGAACGATGGGCTTGTCGGTGAGCCCGTCGAGATCTCGGGACGTGGGCCATGCCTTGTCAGCCCAGTCGTTTTGGTCCCATCCGCGGCCGCGAACCACGGCGACCTCGGGGTGGTCGGCGACGTACTGGCGGACGCGGTCGACGCACTCGGCCCAGCTGCGGGTTCCGACCAAGTCCACCGTCTCTAGGGCCTGGCCAAGCGCCAGAAAGTGGGCGTGGGCATCGATGAACCCGGGGTAGACGAACGACCCGCTGAGGTCGGTGGTGTCGCGGGCCGCAGGAACGGCCTCGGTAGCCGGAACCACCGCCGCAATCCGCCCGTCGCGCAGGGCGAGGTGCACCGATCGGTAGCTGAGGCTGTCTCCGTGAAATTCCGCGATGCGGGCATTCGTCAGAACGGCGTCAAACTCAGGTGCCGTGCTGCAGGCCGCAAAAAGCCCAAAAATTCCGAGCAAAAGGGGGGAGTAAACTGCCTTCATTGCCGCAAGGTAGGCAGCCGCCGCCGTACCTTCGCGCCTCAAACGACGCGCATGGAATCAACTGCCCTTACTACCGTAGCCCAAGCCCAAGAGCTCGGCCTTTTGCCCGAAGAATTTGACGCGATCTGTACGCGCCTTGGTCGCGTGCCCAACTTCACCGAGCTCAGCATGTATTCGGTGATGTGGAGCGAGCACTGCTCGTACAAAAACTCGATTGTGTGGCTGAAGACGTTGCCCAAAGAGGGTCCGCACATGCTCGCCAAGGCCGGCGAAGAGAATGCCGGGCTCGTCGACATTGGCGACGGACTTGCCTGCGCGTTCAAAATCGAGTCGCACAACCACCCTTCGGCCGTTGAGCCGTACCAGGGCGCCGCGACCGGCGTGGGCGGAATCAACCGCGACATCTTTACCATGGGTGCTCGCCCTATTGCGCAGCTGAACTCGCTGCGCTTCGGGAATCCGAATACCGACCGCACCAAGTGGCTGGTCAACGGGGTGGTCAAGGGAATTGGCGACTACGGCAACAGCTTCGGAATTCCGACCGTCGGCGGCGAAGTCTACTTCGACGACTGCTACGAGCAGAATCCGCTCGTGAACGCGTTTTCGGCCGGAATCGTCAAGGTGGGCGGCCAAATCAGCGCCAAGGCGCGCGGCGTGGGCAACCCTGTGTACATCGTGGGATCGTCAACGGGCCGCGACGGCATCCACGGAGCCGCATTCGCATCTAAAGATTTGAGCGAAGACTCAGCGAACGACATTCCGTCGGTACAGGTGGGCGACCCCTTTCAAGAGAAGTTGCTCCTCGAGGCGACCATGGAGCTGGCCGAAACTGGAGCCGTCATGGGCATGCAGGACATGGGTGCCGCGGGTATCACCTGCTCGACCACTGAAATGAGTGCGGGCGGAAACGTCGGTATGACGATTCACCTCGACCGCGTTCCGACCCGCCAGGCCGGGATGCACCCCTGGGAAATCCTGCTTTCGGAGTCTCAAGAGCGCATGCTCGTCGTAGTTCAGAAGGGCCGCGAGGCCGAGGTCGAAGCCATTTTTGACAAGTGGGACATTCACTGCGCCCTCATTGGTGAGGTGACCGCGGGCCCCAACGTGCAGTACTACTGGCACGGTGAGCTTATCGGAGACCTCCCAGCCGAGCACCTCGTGCTGGGTGGCGGAGCGCCTGTGTACCACCGCGAGTGGTCCGAGCCGGCGTACTACGCCGAGTACCAAAAATTCAATGTGGACAGCGTGCCCGTGCCTGCCGACCTCAAGGCCGTGGCCGAGCGCGTGGTGGCGCTTCCGAACATCGCGTCAAAGCGCTGGATCTACGAGCAGTACGATTCAATGGTCGGAACCATCAACCGCTCAACCAACGACGCCAGCGACGCGTCCATCGTCAACTTGCGCGGAACCAATCGGGCCCTCGCCATGACCGTGGACTGCAACAGCCGCTACGTGCACGCCGACCCCGAAGTGGGCGCCATGATCGCCGTGGCCGAGAATGCCCGCAACATCACCTGCTCGGGCGGAACCCCCAGCGCCATCACCAACTGCCTCAACTTTGGCAATCCCTACAACCCCGAGGTGTACTGGCAGTTTGTCGGAGCCATCAAGGGCATGGGCAAGGCCTGCTTGAAGTTCGAGACCCCCGTAACCGGCGGTAACGTGAGCTTCTACAACCAGACCGCCATTGGCAGCAAGGTCGAGCCCGTGTTTCCGACCCCGACCATCGCCATGATTGGCCTGGTCGACGACGTCAAGCACGTGACCACCCTCGGGTTCAAGTCCAAGGGCGACTTGATTTACATGATCGGTAGCAGCCGCAACGACCTTGCCTCGAGCCAGTACCTGGTGCACGAGCACGGAATCACGGCCTCGCCCGCTCCGTACTTTGACCTCGATGAGGAATACGTAGTACAGCGCCAAGTGGCCGAGTTGATTCGCGAAGGCGTGGTGGCTTCGGCCCACGACGTGTCTGAAGGCGGACTCTTCGTGACCCTGCTTGAATCCGCCATGGCCGGTGGCCTTGGTTTTGACCTCACCACCGACGCCGAGATTCGTCCCGACGCCTTCTTGTTTGGCGAGGCTCAAAGCCGCATCGTGGTGAGTGTTCGCCCCGAAGACGAAGAGCGCTTCTTAGACATCATGATGCGCAACGGAGTAGAATTCGACCTTTTGGGCCACGTGACCAAAGGCTCGGTGCGCGTCGACGACGAAGACTGGGGAATGGTTTCAGACTACCGCCAGCGCTACGACAATGCGCTGAAATTCAGTTCGAAGAGCTAAGGTAAATCCTTCGCAAGACCGCTTCAACACGACGGGTCTCCTCACGGGAGGCCCGTCGTATTTTTTGAGTGCTCAATGCTTTTTTTGGAACGGTTTGGATTTGGTCCAAGCACACTGAGGCTCGAACTCCGTTCAGCGTAGTTTCAAATCGACTTGGGTACGGTCGAATTGTGGTGGTTAGTGGGACCACTACCACGGTCGCAAGTACATTGTTTTAGTGCAGTTGGCTATAGCAAGAGCGCCGGGCGTGTTTTTACCATTCGTGCACCGTACACCGGCCCGAGGTCAACCCAATAATAGCAAAGTGGAGTTAGCGAATGTCCCATGACGGCCAAGACGATTCAGCTAAGTGTGGCAGCATCAGTTCGTCTTGTTTGGCCGTTGCCTCAGTATGCATCCAATGACGCATTTTTTCGGCATCGCGTACTTGAGCGCGCGGCACCATCCGAATGGGTCGTTTCGATGATTTAGGTCGGTTCACCCGGCAAAGGTAGATTTTTAATGGTTGCTCATAGCGGCAAACCTCGGCATCCCGACCAACCAAAGTCGGATGCAAACGTATGCTTTGCACTTAGCTCAAAACGGACCGCAAAGCGGTCAAAAGACTAGCGAAGCTTCGCCCCGCAGTGCTTTTCGGCTCCCTCGAGCATGCGCTTTACAGCTCCCTCAACTTGCTGGTCTTGAAGCGTTTTGCTTGAGTCCCTAAAGGTGAGGCGAACTCCGTACGACATCGTGCCTTCGGGCAGCCCTTTGCCTTGGTACACATCAAACAGCTCAATCGCTTCAAGCGTTTTCACCGGAGCGGATTTGAGGCCTTCGACCAGCGTTCCGTAGGCAGTGCCCACGGGGACCACCAAGGCCAAGTCGCGCACCATTTTGGGGAACTTCGGCGGTTCGACATAGGCTGTACGCACTTTTTGCGCGGCTTCAACCACGGCGTCCCACTGCACGAGGGCGGCGAGCACGGGCTTGTCGACGTCGGTGGCCGCAAGGGCATGGGAGTCCGGCCAGCCGAGGTAGGCAAGAGCGGTTCCGTCCTGACCGACAAGATCGAGTCGTCCGGACCAAAATCCGGCCACATCGCCGCCGGGGCGCTCGGTGAACGAAATTCCGAGGCGCTGAAGCAAGCCAGTTACAAGGCCTTTGAGCACTCCAAATGAGGCCGAGGTGTTGGGGCGGCTGTAGTGCGCGTCGGGGTAGGCGCCGCAGATCCAAATGCCCAACTCTCCGGATTCGTAGCGGCCCTCGGCGGTCTGGCCGTAGCGGCGTCCGAATTCAAAAATGGCCAAGCGGTCCTCTTGGCGTTTAAGGTTGTAGGATATGGTTTCGAGTCCGCTGTACAGCAAAGTGGGGCGCATCACGCCGAGGTCCTGGCTGAGCGGGTTCAGTACGTGCACGATTTCTTCGGCCGGAATCGACGGATGCTCAGCAAACCACGACGCGCGGGTCAGCGACAAATTCATCACCTCGTTGAGGCCCTGAGCCACGAGGTAGTCGGCGGCTACGCGGCGAAGCGATTCCGCATTGCGGCGGGGTTCGGGCTGGCTGCGCACGCGCAATCCTTCGGGCTCGGCGAGGTTGTTGAATCCCCAGATGCGCAAAAGTTCTTCGGCTACGTCGGCTTCGCGGCGCACGTCCCAGCGGTAGACGGGCAAACCAAGGGTCCACACGTCGCCCTTTTGGGCCACCACGTCGATGTCGAGCGATTCGAGAATCCCTTCGCATACCTCGTCAGGCAGGCGTTCGCCGAGCAGGCGCCCGATGCGGTCCATTGAAACTTCGAGGGTAGGAGCCACAAACCGTGGGTCGTTGGCGCGTACCCAGTCAAGGCCTTCGATGCGCGCTTCGGGGAACTGGGCTTCGATCAGCGTCCAAAAAAGTTCAAGGGCGGCGAGGCCGATGGCAGGGTCTACGCCGCGCTCGTAGCGAAAGCTGGCATCGGTGTTTAGGCCGTGGCGGCGGGCCATCGACCGAGTTACGACGGGGTCAAACCAGGCGGATTCTACCACCACCGACGTGGTCGACGCCGAAACGCCTGAAGATTGGCCTCCGAACACTCCGGCGAGGCACATGGCCTCGGTGGCGTTTGCAATCACTTGGTCGTCGGGGTGCAGCGTGCGCACGGTTCCGTCAAGCGTCGTCAAGGTTTCGCCGGCGTGGGCACGGCGAACCACGATGCTTCCGCTAACTGAAGTAGCGTCAAAGCAGTGCAGGGGGTGGCCAAGGGCGTGCATCGCGTAGTTGGTCGCGTCGACCAGCGCGTTGATGGGATTGAGGCCAATGGCTTTAAGGCGCTGCTGGATGGGTTCGGCTGAAGGCTGGTTGCCAACGACTCCCGAGATTTTCAAGGCTCCGTACTGGGGGCAGGCGGCGGAATCTTCGACGCGTACCGAAGTGGCCCCATTTGCCGTATTGCTGAGGTCCACGGTGGTGGGCTCGGTCCACATCACGTCCTGGCCGTCGCGCAGCAGTGAGGCGCGCAGGTCGCGGGCCACTCCGTAGTGGCTCATGGCGTCCATGCGGTTGGGGGTGAGGCCAATTTCGAGGACGTGGTCGCTCTCGAGGCCCAGGTATTCGGCCATCGGCTGACCGACTGGAGCGTCGGGGCGCAGCACCATGATTCCGGCGTGGTCGTCGCTTAAGCCGAGTTCATCTTCGGCGCAGATCATGCCTTCTGAGGGCTCGCCGCGAAGGGCGGATTTTTTAATAACGAGAGGCTTGTCGCTGCCGGTTGGGTAGAGTTCGGCTCCGACGGTGGCAACAGCCACTTTTTGGCCTTCGGCCACGTTGCTGGCGCCGCAGACAATGTTCAGCCATTCGGGGGCGCCTACGTCGACTTTGGTAACGCGAAGGCGGTCGGCGTTGGGGTGCTGGCGCACCTCGCGGACTTCACCGACGACGATTCCGCGCAACCCGCCCGGAACGGCGTCAAACACCTCGGACTTTTCAACTTCGAGTCCCGTAGCGGTGAGGCGTTCGCCAATTTCGGCGACGCTAAGTGAGGTCGGAAGGTAGTCCGAGAGCCAGTCCAATGAAATGCGCATGGCGCAAAGGTAGTTCGGTCTAGACGAGGCCGAAAATCACGGCAGCATAAAGCGCAAACCGCAGAAAACGTGTAAGTGCGGCCCACAGGTACCACTGAAACCGGTACCCCACGACCCCCGCGATGGTCGAAACCAGCGGAAACGGCAGTGGAGTGAGTGCCGCGAGCACGACGAGGAGTCCGCCAAATCGGCGTATTTGGGTAAACTGGGCCGCAAATTTATCGTCGACCCACTGCTTGACTTTGGGGAGGCGGTGCAGCTGTTGGCCGATTCCGTAACTAACAACGCCCGCCAAGTAGCTGAGGGCGGCCAGAATTCCGACCATGAGCCACGGGTGCGAAAGGCTTTTGGTCCAAATGATGAACAGGTCGGGGGGGAGGATTCCGACCACTATTTCACTGGCGAACATTGTCAGCGCCACTAAGTACCACGGCAGCTGCCCAGTGACCCACTCGGCGGCAGACGTGAGGTCAAATACGTACTTGTTGAGCGCCCACAGGGCAATTCCGAAAAAGAGCAGGGCCCAACCCATTTTGCGAAGCCCCTCTTTCATGAAGGTGTAGCCCCCCGTGATTTGGTAAAATCGGTGGGTTAAATGCACCGACCGCCAAAAGGGACGAATCTTAGGTTTGGGTAGGTGCAGTCGAGGCTTCATGGGCTAAAGGTAAGCCCTGAGGTACCGCATGAATCGGGCCAAAGTCACATTGCCGCTGGCCGTTGAGCTAGGCGATTCGCCCCCAGGCCATTCGGCCTCGGGCGTAGTCGCTAAATCGCGCCCTCAAGGCCGCGTGGGCAGGTTGTTCGAGCTGCGGATCTTCGTCGACGATGCGCGCTGCGGCGCGGCGCGCCCATTCAACTAGTGGTCCGTCGTGCACCAGGTTGGCGAGCTTGTACTCCATGACCCCAGACTGGCGGGTGCCCATCAGGTCGCCCGGGCCGCGCAGCTGCAGGTCGACGTCGGCAATTTCGAATCCGTCGTTGGTTCGCACCATGGTTTCGATGCGGGTTACGGCGTCGTCGCTGAGCTTCGACGAGGTCATCAGCACGCAGTAGGACTGTTCGGCACCCCGGCCTACGCGTCCGCGCAGCTGGTGCAGCTGGCTGAGGCCGAATCGTTCGGCGTTCTCGATCACCATCACCGACGCGTTGGGAACGTTTACGCCCACTTCAATTACCGTGGTCGCCACCATGATGTGGGTTTCGCCGCGGGCAAACCGCCCCATCTCCCATTCTTTGTCTTCGGGGCGCATGCGGCCGTGCACAATGCTGACTTGGTATTCGGGCTGCGGAAAATCACGGCACACGCTCTCGTAGCCGTCCATCAAATCCTTGTAGTCGAGCTTTTCGGATTCCTCGATGAGCGGATACACCATATACACCTGCCGTCCTAGCGCGATTTCTTTTTTGAGAAAGCTCCACAGCGCCAGGCGGTTCGCGTCAGTGCGGTGCAGCGTTTGAATCGGTTTGCGCCCCGGCGGCAGTTCGTCGATCACCGACTGCTCAAGGTCGCCGTACATACTCATCGCCAGGGTGCGCGGAATCGGCGTCGCCGTCATCACCAGCATGTGCGGGGCAGGGCGGTTTTTCGCCAGAAGTCGGGCGCGCTGGGCCACCCCAAAGCGGTGCTGCTCGTCGACCACCGCGAGTCCCAGGTTGCGAAACACCACGGGGTCCTCGATGAGCGCGTGGGTTCCGACCAAAAGGTGTAGATTGCCGTCGACCAGATCAGCCAGCAGTTGCTTGCGGGCGGAACCTTTGACACTTCCCGTCAGCAGCCCCATGCGCAGTCCGAGGGGCTCGGCCCAGGTTTCGAGCGACCGCGCGTGCTGCTGCGCCAAAATCTCGGTCGGAGCCATCAGCGCTGCCTGAAATCCGTTGTCTACCGCGAGCAGCATCGCCATGAAGGCAACCAGCGTCTTGCCCGACCCCACGTCACCCTGCACAAGTCGGTTCATGGCGCCTCCCGAACCCATGTCGCGTCGGATTTCGCGAACCACCCGCTTTTGGGCTTCGGTGAGCGGAAAGGGCAAAATTTCTTCGTAAAACTTGGTCAGGTGCGTGCCCACACTGGCAAAACGGTGACCGGCCCTGCCGCGCCCCTGCTGCAGGCGCTGGTAGGCAAAAAGCAGCTGGTCGAGAAAGAGCTCTTCAAACGCGAGTCGGTTGCGTGCGGCAGCGAGGGCTTGGGCCGACTCGGGGTGGTGCATCGTCCGCACAGCCACCTCTCGGCGCGGCCATTTTTGGGCGTCGCGCAAGGTTTCGGGCATCCAGTCGCTTCGGTCGCGGGCTGGATCCTCGAGCAGCGCGTCAATTTTGGCGGCCAAGCCTCGGCTGTGCAGCTGCATGGACCCCAACTTCTCGGTCGACGAGTACATCGGGGTCAGTCCCGCGGCAGCGGCGGGTCGGCTCGCGGCACGCTCAACCTCGGGGTGGGCCATGTTCAGACCGTTTTTAAACGCGTTCACACGCCCAAAAACCACGACCTCTTCACCCACCGGCAATCCCTTTTCAACCCAGCGAAGTCCCTTGAACCACACCAGTTCAAGTTCGTCGGGACCGTCCACCAGCCGGGCGGTCAAGCGGCGTTTGGGGCCGGTTCCGACCGTCTGCACACCCGTGAGGAGTCCGCGCACCTGAACCTCGGCCGGACCCGGCTGCAGCTCGCGAATGCGCAGCACCACGCTGCGGTCGATGTATCGGTAGGGGTAGTGCGCGAGCAAATCCCCAAACGTGCGCAGACCCAAGTCGCCCGCAAGGGCTTCGGCCCGCAACGGACCAATTCCTTTCAGGTAGGCGAGGGGGGTGTCGAGCCAGCGCGAGGACATACCCAAAAATAGGGCTATCTTCCGCCGTCGCTATGGAATACCGTTCCCAAAATGCCCGCCAGCGCGAACTTGGCCTGCGCACCGCCGACGGAGCGCTGCTCGCCGTGCTTTTTTGGGGCGGAGTCGCCCTGCGCTTCGGCGACCTTCAGGCCGAGAACCCGGCGTACTTTGACCACTACCTGCGGCTGGCGCAGTGGCTCGGAATCTTCTGGTTTTTACTCGGTTGGGTGGGTCAGCCCTACCAACTTGCCGTGGGAGTCGAACTGCGCACCGTCCTTGCCCGATTTGTGCGCCAAACCGGAATGCTGCTGGCGCTGACTGCCCTGCTGGTGGTGTCGCTCAAAACCTACGTGTACTCGCGCGTTTTTTTGGTCGGACTCTTCGCGTCCTACCTCAGTTTGGGGGCGCTCTTGCGCGTGGCGGTCGTTCAGGCGGGTCGTCGTCGGTTTCGGCGCGGAATCGGACTCGTCAGCGTCCACGGCCTCGGCGCTTCGCCCATGTGGGACCTCATTGCCCGCGAATTGGCCGAACGCCCTGACTACGGCTACCGCTGGTTGGGGACCGTGGAATCCCTCGACGGAGTTGATTCGGATGCCGCCGAACTGTGGTTGACTCCGGACCGGGTACTTGCCGCCCTTGATGCAGCCGAAACCCGCGGACTTCGACTTCGTGTGGTGCCGGACCTTGCCGCCTTGCCTGCATCGCGCACCCAGTGGTCGGCCCTGGGCAACGTGCTGCTGCTGGACTGGCGCCGTGAGCCTTTAGCCACGGGCTGGGCGCCCACGGTGAAGCGAGCTATGGATGTTCTGGGTTCTGCTACCGCTCTGGTGCTGCTTGCCCCGGCGATGGCTGGAATTGGGCTCTGGATACGGTTGCGCAGCCGAGGCCCCGTGCTGTTTGCGCAGGAGCGCTACGGGTACAAGGGCGAACCCTTCACGATTTGGAAGTTCCGAAGCATGGACGCCACGGCCCATCCGGACCTGCAGGCGGTTCCCGGCGACGCGCGGGTGCTGCACCCTTGGTTGCGTGCGAGCCACCTCGACGAGCTGCCCCAACTCTGGAACGTGCTTCGCGGCGACATGAGCCTCGTCGGACCGCGCCCCCACATGGAAAGCGACACGCAGCGCTACGCCGACGCGGTTCGGGGCTACGGAATCCGCCATTGGGTGCGCCCCGGAATCACCGGTCTGGCCCAAGCCCGCGGGCTGCACGGCCACACCGACGAAGCCTCAATGGCTGAGCGCGTCAAAGCCGACGTCTACTACGTCGAGCACTGGTCGGTGGCGCTCGACCTCAAAATCATGCTGGCTACGCTGCTTCGGGCGCGGGGTTGGGTGTGAGCCTGCCTTACTACGATGGTAGTGCCTAGTGCTTCAGAATTTTGAAGTGCTGAACAGCACCGTTAATTGCAACGTCGATGAGGTACATTCCAGATGGAATCGCAGACAATTCAATAGTTGTGGTACCGTCAACCACCCGTATGAGTTGCCCACTGGCAGTACGCAGCAGGATTTTGTAGGGTGTGTCTGATGGAAGTCCGTCAATGTGAACGAGATCTTTTGCCGGGTTAGGTCGCAGCACTAGTGAAAGCTGACTTGACTCGTTTACACCAATACCGTTGAGTTCAAGGAATGTGCATGTGGTATTGGTTCCGCACGAATCACTCACGGTGAGGCATGCTTGGTACAGACCCGAATTGGTGTAGGTGTGTATCGGATTAGGCAAAGCGGCACTGTATCCATCCCCAAAGTCCCAAGCGTAACTGGTAGCGGCCTGATTTAGGCTGGTGAATTGAACCGTTAATCCGGTATTTGTGTGATTCCAGGCCGAAGAAAGGGTATCACACAAATTTATCGTGTCGCACATTGTAGCTGTGCCGCATGAATCAGTTACCGTGTGGCACACGTAGTAACTGCCATGTAGGGCATACGTATGGTTTGGATTGGCTAATGTTGACATGTATCCGTCACCAAAATCCCACATGTGCGTGGTTCCTGCGCTTAAATTGGGCGCAGAAGAAAAGCTTAACTGCAGAGAAGAAACTTTGGTGTGGTTGAATTGTGGCGAACCTTGTACACAACTGTAGTACACGATGAGCTTGGGACGTTTATTGGGATCGGGGTGGTCGCCAGATGAGCATACCACGGACCGATAGGCAACCTCTGTATTGAGTTTCATGCCGAATCCATGATTGACACCCGACAAAAGGTGGTCGTTTACAATTGGCGTTACGTCAATCACATAATCTTGGGTATTACTCACAGATTGCGGAACGCTAACCGTGTTTACGCTGCTCAAAGAAGGCTGATTGGACCAGTTTACGGTGCTCGGCGTCCAAGCGGAAGACACATTGTAAACCGTAAAGTCGTTTTGACCCGTATGAATTCCGCCGTGAGAAGTAGAAATCGTGTTGCAGTACCAAAAAAGTTTGGCGCTGTCAATGGTGCTGACCGGAATACTCGAGTAGTCGAACTTCATGAAAAACCTCTTGGTTGAGGGTGTGCCCCCAGCAGTCCATTTTGAAATCGTTGCGTCTTCGTGGGTGCTGTAGTTTGTGGTCGGAAACACGTCGACGATCATCGCGTCTTGGTTGGTTCCCGGGCCTGGTCGGAGCACCACCGCAGTAGTCTGGGCATTGAGGTTCTGACTGCAGAGCCAGGAGTTCAAAATGATGAATGCTAGAATTTTAGTGCGGATCATGCCGTGCTATTTTGCGGTGAATGTACAATTAATTATCAACCTGAAGTGACCATTTTGGACAGGTTGGCACATGCGAAATCGTACTGTTCCACAATCACGGGCCAACGGTAGCCGCGGTCAAGGGTCGCGCGGTGGTCGCGGATTAGGGTTGCTCGCTGATTCCAAGCGTGAGCGAGCTGCTCGCGGGCAGTTTCAGTGGTAAAATAGTGGGCCGAATCGCCCAAAATTCCGCGGTTGAAGGCATTGTCGTGGGCGGCAATCGCGCAGCCAGCGGCCATGGCTTGAAGAAGGCCGGGATTGGTTCCGCCCGCCGAATGCCCGTGGATGTAGAGCCCGCAGTGGGCGCGCAAACTGTCGAGCAGGCCCGCGTCGAACTGGCCACCCAAAAGATGTACGTTGGGCAGCTGCTGAAGGGCGCGACCCTCAGGGTTTGCGTAGGGGCCGACCACCACCACGGGTGCCACGGGGCTCAGCGCCTTGGCGGCCACCAGGACGTGGTTTTCAGGAACCAGTCGGGCAATGATGAGCGCGTAACCACCGGGCTGTAGGCCCAGCGAGGGGTCAAGTTCGCCAGCCGTTTTAGGGTCGTCGACGCCGTACGCGATTTCGGCGATGGGCTTTGGGTACTGGGCCGCGTAACGCGCCATTTCGGGGTGGTCGGCGACGAGCAGGTCGGCAGAACGGGCCGCAGTGCGCTCGGCCCACTTGAGGTAGCGCTGCACGGCTGGGCGGTACTTGCCGCGCATCCACTCGAGGCCGTCGAGGTGCACGGCGAGCGGAGCGGTTCCGCGCAAGAATTTGAGGGCAAGCCACGGGGCGGATGAGGTGGTCCCGAGGGTAAGGTGGACGTCGGGCCGCTGCTTGGCCGTGTCGCGAAGGCTCAGTAGGTCGTAGATGAACTGGCCGGCGGAACCCATCCACGGCTCGGGATCACGGTGGATTCGTCGGCGCACACCCTGGTGCGACCACTCGGTGACGGGGTGGGTCGACGAGGTGGCCACATCGACGCGCCACCCCCGGTCTGACAGGCCTTGGGCGAGGTGGTCAACCAGTTCTTCGTATCCGCCGTAGCGGTTGGGGATTCCGCGTGAGCCCGTGATGCTGAGGCGACCCCGCAACCCAGAGTAAATCTGCTCGAGCTGCTCGGCGGCCCGATCCCAGGTCAGTAGCAGAGCCCGGTCAGAGCCCAACTCGACGTCGGCATGCGCGTCGGCGGCGCGCACGGCGGACACCCAGGCTTCGAGTTCAAGGGGCGCCACATGGACCTCGTCGCCCCACTCGGCGGCGCCCAAGACTCCGGGCGCGGCCACGACTTGGCATCCGGCGCGGCGCGCTTCGGCGACCGTGAGGCCGTAGGTTTCGCTCAGCGACGGGACCAGTACGCCACGTGCCGCTACGTAGACCACGGCTAAAGCCGCGGGTTCGAGGCGTGGAAGCCATTCGACATCAGCGCCCGCCGCGCGGGCCGCCCGAATCGCTTGGTGAAGTTGGTTTCGGTAGCGGCCGTGGTTGGGCGCACAATCGCCGTACAGCCGTAAAGGTTCTGTGAACCCTCGGCGGGCCATGGCGCCCCACAGTTCGACCGCAAAAACTTGGTTTTTTAGGCCTTCAACGCGGGCCGGAATCAGCCATCCGTGCCGAAGGTGGCCGTGGGGACGTGCACCTAGTGGCAGGTGGTCTGCGCCTGGGGGGACGACGTGCACGCTGGCTCCGAGGTCCCAGCGAGAGCGAAGCGTCGAAGCCTCTGCCTCAGTCGTCGCGACCAGCGCGTCGGCGGTCCACGCGAGGTCCGAGCTCAAGCGGTCAGGGCGCAGCACGGACCAACCTGGCCAGCGGTCTTGGCCACGAAGGGCCCGCACCGCGGCCTTGCCCACCTCAACCCAACCCTGAGGAACCTTGGCCGCAAAGGGCGCCCGCTGCGCGTCGTAGGCGCGGTAGTCCACCAGAACACTGCTGACGACCCAACGCAACCCAGGGTACGTCCGGCGAGCCTGCATGCAGGGAATCTGATCAGCCCAGCGGCCCAAGTTGATGGAATGAAGCACGTCCCAGGGCTCTCGGGCGAGGAGCGCCTGCAGGTGCGCAACCTCGGTCACCACCTCGACGCGGTGGCCACGCTGGGCTAAGGCGGCTGCAGTCTGCTCGAGCTGCACAGTGTCACCTCCGGGCTGCGCCCAGAGGCTTTTGCGGGCGAAAAAAAGCAGCTTCACGGGCTAAATGTACTGCGGCAACGGCGTACCTTCGGGGGGAACAACGAACTCCCAGTAGCCATGGCCATTCCCAAGTTTCTCGTAGGCGACAACACCGACCACCCCGACAGCGTATTTCTGATTCACACGGAATACCCCCGATTTGTCATGGACCTCGACACCGACGAGATCGAGTGGCTCGACGACGTCGACGGCGAAGACGAGGCGGACTTGACCGACGAAATGGCGAAGCTCCTCGGTGAGGCCCAAGCATTCTACCAGCGCGAAGTCGACCGCTACGAAGACCTCGAAGACTAAGTCCCAATGAGTTTCTGGAACCGACTTCAGTGGCGCCAAAACGCGCCGCTCGCCCTTCCTGTGGTCGCCGGTCAGGTGGGCCACATTGCGGCGTCGGTTGCAGACTCGGTGATGGTGGGTCGGCTCGGAACCATTCCGCTCGCCGCCGTTTCCTTGGCGAACAGCATTCTCTCGGTTCCGCTCGTATTCGGAATCGGAATGGCCTACGGCCTCACCCCGCTGGTCGCGCACGCCCACGGCCAGCGCCGCCGAACCAAGGGGCAGCAGCTGTTTAAAAATGCGGTAGCCGTCAACGCCGCCGCCGCGCTGCTGATGACCGTAATGGCCTATGCCATGGCTTGGGGCGCCGAGCAGACGGGCCAGGATCCGCGTGTGATCGACGCCTACCGGGACTACTTTTTTATCGTCTCCCTGAGCTACCTGCCCTTCATGCTTTTTATGGCGGGCAAGCAGTACCTCGAGGGCTTGGGCGAAACGAAAATCCCCATGCGCCTCAGTATTGCGGGCAACAGCTTGAACATCGTGCTCAATGCGCTGTTGATTTTCGGATGGTTCGGATTCCCTGAGTGGGGAATGATGGGCGCCGGCGTGGCGACACTTACGGCGCGCATTGCCATGGCGGTGGGCATGTACGTGGCGCTTTTTGGCCGCGGGCGGATCGATGCAGAGATTTGGGCTGCCGCTCGCGTAACCCTGTACCGGGTGTGGGCGCTGCTCAAGCTGGGGGTTCCGACGGGATTTCAGTACATTTTTGAGGTTTCGGCGTTTGCGCTTTCGGCCTGGATCATCGGAACCTACGGAGCCGAAGCCCTCGCCGCACACCAGGTGGCCATCAGTTTGGCCAGTATAAGCTACATGGCCGCCACGGGCTTGGGGGCCGCCGCCACGATTCGCATCGGCCAGTACCTCGGGCAGCGCGACCACACGTCTGCCCGGGAGGCGGCGACGAGTCTTTTTGGGCTCACCGTGCTCTTTATGACCTTCACGGGGCTATTGTTCTTGTTCGGACGCAACCTTTTTCCCTTCTTGTACACCGACGACGCGGCGGTTGCGCGGCTTGCGGGCCAGCTCTTAATCGTGGCGACGCTCTTTCAAATTTCAGACGGAATGCAGGCCACTGCACTTGGTGCGCTGCGCGGAATTCAGGATGTAAAAATTCCTACTGTCTTCACGTTTGTGGCTTACTACGTCGTGGCCTTGCCGCTGGAGTGGGTCATCGGAACCTACTTCAATTGGGGCGCCGTCGGTGTGTGGGTGGCCCTAGCCATCGGCCTCACTTTAGCGGCCGGAGCTATGACGTGGCGCTTTTACCGCCGCTTAGAGGTGCTGGCTGCGCGGAATCCTTAGTTTGCCGTTCAATTACGGCTCATTTGTAGCGCAATTTTGAGCCGTAAAAGTCGTACTTTCGGCTCATGAACTACCTGTGGCAGCGCCTCGATTGGCCGAATTTTCGCGTGAATACGAGTTCGTTGGACGCGGAGCTTATGGCCTACGAGCGAACGGCGGGGCGACTTCTGGGGGGGATTCAGGCGCTTCCGAGGTCTGCTCAAGATGATGCGCTGGTCGACGTACTTACTGAAGAGGCGGTACGCACTTCTGAAATCGAAGGTGAACTGCTGCGCCGCAGCGACGTCGCGTCTTCGATTCAACGGACCTTGGGCTTGACTGATTCTGCGCCCGTGCACGATCAGAGGGCTCGCGGTATCGCTGAAGCGCTGGTTTTGATTCGCTCAACGTACTTTGAAACCTTGGATGCCGTCATGCTGCACCGATGGCATTCGGTGCTGATGGCCCATGATTCCAAGGTATCCAAGGGATGCTGGCGTAGCCACCCTGAACCCATGCAAATAGTTTCGGGCCCCATGGGTCGGCGCCGTGTGCACTTTGAGGCTCCGCCCTCGGCTGAGATTCCGTGCGAAATGCAGCGCTTTATTGATTGGTTCAACCGCACGGCTCCCTACGGTCCAGAATGGATTCCATCGGCACCTGTGCGGGCCGCTTTAGTGCACCTGTACTTCGAAACGCTGCACCCGTACGAGGACGGCAACGGCCGCATTGGGCGCATGCTCGCCGAGAAAGCACTCGTACAAACGACCGGGTTTGCACAGCCCCTGAGTATTTCGGCGGAACTGGAGCGCCATCGAGCAGAGTACTACCGGCAGCTAGAGCTCGCCCAGCGTTCGTCCCGTCGTTTGGAATGGGTCCGATACTTTGTGGGCGTGGTCCGCAAAGCCCAGTCTCGGGGGCACGACACGGTGGCGTTCACCGTCAAGAAGGCTAAGTTTTATGCCATCTACGGGCATCAATTCAACCCCGTTCACGAGAAGGTCATAGCCCGAATGTTTGCTGCGGGTCCCGAGGGATTTGAAGGAGGAATGTCTGCTGCGAAGTATGTGGGCCTAACCAAGGTATCTAAGGCCACGGCCACCCGGCATTTGCTAGAACTTTCTGAAATGGGTGCTTTAAAGAGCTTCGGGAATGGACGAAGCACGAGGTATTCGCTTCAGCTCGACCTGGATTCGCCGTGGCCAGGGTGAACGGGCCTTACGCGTAGCGTTCGGCGTCGGCCCCACTGATCGGGCTGCCACCGAGGATGTGCAGGCGCTCGACCACGTTGCGCAGCTGGCGCACGTTGCCGGTCCAGTCCATTTGCTGCAGGTGTGCCATGGCTTCGGGGGTCATGCGCTTGGCGGCTCCGTCCAAAAGTCCGAGAAAGTGTTCCACGAGCAGGGGAATGTCGTCGCGGCGGTCGTTCAACGGCGGCACCTCGATGACAATCACACTCAGGCGGTGGTACAAATCTTCGCGGAACCGTCCGGCTGCAATCTCAGCCTTGAGGTCTTTATTGGTCGCGGCCAGTACGCGCACGTTCACCGAGATGGACTTGCCGCTTCCCACCGGGGTAATGCAGTTTTCTTGAAGTGCGCGCAGCACCTTGGCTTGGGCCGACAGGCTCATGTCGCCGATTTCGTCGAGAAAAAGGGTTCCGCCGTCGGCCAGCTCAAACTGGCCCTTGCGGTCCTTGATTGCGCTGGTGAACGAGCCTTTGGTGTGTCCAAAAAGCTCAGATTCAATGAGTTCAGACGGAATCGCCGCACAGTTCACCTCGATAAAGGCCTGGCGCGAACGGGCCGAAAGCTGGTGAATTTGGTTGGCCACGATCTCTTTGCCGCTCCCGTTGGGCCCGGTGATGAGGACGCGGGCATCGGTCGGAGCCACTTTCTCGACGACCTCTCGCACTGTTTCTAGGGCAGCGGATTCGCCGACCATTTCAAACTTTTTGTCGGCTTTTTTGCGAAGGCGCTGGTTTTCGGCCACCAGTTTTTTGCGGTCCAGGGCCTGGCGAATGGTCGTAATAAGTCGGTTGAGGTCAGGGGGCTTGGCGATGTAGTCGTAGGCTCCGCTGCGGATGCAGCCCACCGCCGTATCGAGGTCGCCGTGGCCGCTGATCATCACAAAGGGCGTGTCGCCGTAGTGCTTCATGGCGTGGGCAAGCACTTCGAGGCCGTCGCGTTTGGGCATCTTGATGTCGCAGAGCACCAAATCGTAGCTCGACGCGTCGAGGGCTTCGATGGCTTGGTCGCCGTCTTCGGCCTCGTCAATGGCGTGCTTGGGGTCCTCGTTCAAGAGGATGTTTCGCAGTACGTTGCGAATCGCTTTTTCGTCTTCTACCAGCAGTATGCGCGCCATGGGGTCTTGGGGTCTTGAATGCTGCTCCAGACACCCTCTTTGAGGGCGAAACCGCTTAGGAGCATGCGGCGTGCATTAAGTCGGGCCAGGACAAGGTCGATTTGGCGCGCACTTAAGTGCAGCGTTTCGGCCCGCATAGCGAGCATGCCAGGCATCAAAATTCGTGCCTCGGTGGTGGCGGATTGCACGGCGGAAGAAGCCGACGGCCAATGGTCCAGATCAAACTCGGCCCGGGCTTGGCCCAGTTCGAGTTCTGCGACGCCTGATCGGTGTGCCATGACGTTGTACAGGGTGTCGAACGAGCCGCTTGAGCCCAACAGCACACGGCACGGACTCGCCTCAAGCGCAGTCCAAAGGGGGTGCAGTTCGGCCACGAGGTAGGCGTCGATCTCGACCCACTGTGTGGCTGTGGGCGGGTCGCTCGGCAGAAAGCGCTCAAAGAGTCGGGTCACTCCGAGGCTAAAGCTCTCGGCCCAGAGGTTGCGGCCGGACTCGCGAATGATGAACTCGGTGCTTCCGCCTCCGATGTCCATGATGAGGTGGCGCTCGCTGAGCTCGGGCCACGCTTGGGCCACGCCTTCGGCGATGAATGCGGCCTCTTGGTCTCCGTCGATAATGTTGATGGGTTGGCCCGTCTCGCGCTCGATGCGCGCGGCGAGTTCGGCTCCGTTGGACGTCGTCCGCATGGCAGAGGTAGCAAACGCAAAGCTGCGCGATGCGCCGTAGCTGCGCGCGCTGGTCAAATGCTGGGCAATGGCCGCGACGGCGCGGTCTTCGGCCTCGGGGGTAATCACCCCGTCGCGAAGTCCGCCGGCCCCAAGGCGCACCGGAATCTTGTCGCTAAACATGAGGGCGCCGTCGGCGTTCCGCACCAAAAGATTGAATGTATTGGTGCCCAAGTCGAGAATGGCGGTGGCACTCACGACTTTGGAGCCTCTTTGATCCACACGTCCATTTGTGGAAAGGCGATGGTGATTCCGTGCTTGCGAAACGCCTCGTCAATAGCAAATCGAAGGTCAGACTTCACAAATTCGATGAGAAAAAGTTGGGTCGAATAGAAGTAGAGGCGAAAGACGAGTGCGCTGGATCCAAAATCGCGAAACTGCACAGAGGGCTCAGGGTCCTTTAGCACATGGATGTTGGCCAGGCCGCACTCGAGCAGGACTTTCTCGACACGCCGCGTATCGCTGCCGTAGGCCACGCCCACTTCGACGTGAAACCTCGAGGTGGTGGCTTGGTGGGCCCAGTTGATGACGCCTTGAGTCGTCAAACGGCTGTTGGGCAAAATCACTGAAATGTCGTCTCGCGTCTTGATCTTGGTGGTTCGAAGTCCTACCTCGTGGACTTTTCCGACGATACCGTCCACTTCGATCACGTCTCCTGCCGAAACGGAACGGTCACTGAGCAGCACGATTCCCGAAATAAAGTCTTTGAAGGTGTCCTGAAGGCCGAGTCCCAAGCCCACAAAAAGGGCGGTCGACGAGGCGAGAATTACGGTGATTTGTACTCCGATGAAATCGAGCGTGAACAGCCCTCCGAGCGTCCACACGACGTAGGTAATGATTTGACTGAGGGCGTACGCGGAACCGCGCTCAATCCGTCGCCGAAGCACCGCCCGGTTGAGGGCCGTGCGAATCAAAAACGTGAGCGTTCGAGTGATTGCGAGAATGAAAAGTACCTGCCCCACCTCGTAGACGGTGACGTCGAAGTTTTTGTAGGTAAGGAGCTGGAATTCCAGCAGGTTTTGCAGTGTCATGTTGGCCTAAGTTACGGCTTCATTCGGATCCACTTCCAGAGGTCGGCGTAGGTCGGCTTTTTACCGTAGCTCAGGATTCCGACGCGGTAAATGCGCCCGGCGATCCAAACGGTCCCCAAGAATCCAAGGACCATGAGTGACATGCTCGCCGCGATTTCGTACCAGGGTACGCCGAACGGAATTCGGATCATCATCGCAATCGGTGCCGAGAACGGAATCATCGACAGCGCTACGGCCAAAGGTCCGTGCGGATTCTCCATGATGCTCGTTGCGAGAATGAACGTAAGCACCAGCGGGAGGGTCAGCGGAAGCATGAACTGCTGCGTGTCGGTTTCGCTGTCGACTGCTGCGCCCACGGCGGCAAAGAGCGCCCCGTAGAAGAGGTAGCCCGAGAGAAAGTAGAACACAAACATTCCAATCAGGGCGGGCAGATTGAGACTTTCGAGGGTCCCAAGGGCCGACTGGATTCCGCTCAATTCAGGCGCCGCTTGGCCGGCAGCACTTAGGGCGGCTACCTGCTCGGGATCGGTCGAAAGCAGCCCCATCGCGCCAATGGCCGTCGAGGCGAGGGCGGTGAGGGCGATCCAGATTCCGAACTGCAAAAGGCCCACGGTGGCGATACCCAGAATTTTGCCAAGCATGAGCTGCGCCGGCTTGACGGTGGTCACGAGGACCTCGACGATGCGTGAGGTTTTTTCTTCGATGACGCCGCGCATGATTTGGGCTGCATACAAAAAGGTGAACATGTAGATCAGGATGCCTGCAAAAAATCCAACGGCGGTTTTGACCTCGGTTCCAGACGCTTCGCTGCCTTCGTCACTGAGTTCAAACGCTTGTACACTGGCCTCGGACTTGGCTTTGGTTACCACCGCGGGATCCACGCCAAAGTGGCGCAGCTTGCCCTCGTAGGCAAACCGCTCGAGTAGGCCTTCGAGTTCGCTGGCGATTCCGAGCGGAGCCGTTTCAAGCGTGTACAGTTTGGCGTTCTTGAGGCTGTATTCAGGGTCGTTGTTGACAGATTCGGGCACGTACAGCAGTCCGTCGACGTCGTCGCGGGTGCGTACGAGCTCCAAAGCCTGCTCTTCGCTGACTTCTTTGGGGTCAAAGTAGGCCAAGTTGGCTCCGTCGACCATGGGGGTGCCAGGCAGCACGTAGCTGTGGTCGACGACGATGAGGTTGAGGTCTTCGGCCTCGCTGTTCATGGCAATGAGGGTCGGAGCCAGCATCAGCCCCACAAACAGGACGGGGCCGAGCAGGGTCATGACCAAGAAGCTCTTTTTGCGAATGCGCGTGGTGATTTCGCGCTGGGCTACGAGTAAAAACGGTTTCATGCGCCTTGAACGGTTTGAACAAATAAATCGTGGATGCTGGGAACCACCTCTTCAAATTGGTAGACGTTGACCTGCGGTGCCAACGCGGCGAGCAGGCGCGACGCGCCGTCAATTTCGGCGCGGAACTGGGCCGCTACAATTCCCTGAGCTTCACTGCGGTGGTCGGTCAGCTCAGCGCCCTCGGGGAGGTTGAGGTTTAACGGACCTTCGCTTCGGTAGCGCAGCACAAACTGCCCCGAGCGGTGGCGGTCTTTAAGTTCTTGAATGCTGCCGTGCAGCACATTTTGTCCGTGGTTGACCAGCGCGATGTGGCTGCAGAGCTCTTCGACGCTCTCCATTCGGTGGGTTGAAAAGATGAGTGTGCGGCCTTCGCGGTTCAGGCGCAGCATTTCTTCGCGAATCAGTTGCGCGTTGATGGGGTCAAATCCCGAGAAGGGCTCGTCAAAAATGAGCAATTCGGGCTCGTGCAGCACGGTGGTAATGAACTGAACCTTTTGG
>Ga0222714_10001132_pt1 | contig 30184 bp, 34 predicted proteins | sample C33_3DmetaG_FD_165048 | JGI IMG/M metagenome (GOLD analysis project Ga0222714, IMG submission 165048) | Estuarine water microbial communities from San Francisco Bay, California, United States - C33_3D | ecosystem: Environmental > Aquatic > Marine > Unclassified | place: USA: California... | reverse complement strand
CCTGTCGAGGGTACTCCGGCAGAATGCCCACGATGTCTGTCCTCATCCTCCATGGTGCCGGATCCAGCGGCGCAGCAGCGGCCGGGCTGCTCGGGGACGCCCTCGATGGCCACGGGCCGGTACATCTAGTGGAGGACCGATCCGGTGACGTGTCGGCGATCATCCGCCGGCTGGACGCCGCACCCCTAGGCGTCGACGTCGCCATCGGGGTCAGCCTTGGCGCCCACGCGCTCGCTCGCTGGGCTGCAGTCGGCGTCAGAACGCCTCCGCTCCTGCTGTGCCTGCCCGCGTGGACCGGGGCACCGGCCGAGGTGGCTCGGGCGACCGCCCACACCGCGGACCGTCTGTCTCTCGAAGGCCGCACGCGTCTGCTGTCCGCTCTCCCAAGCTCCTCGGAGTCCGGGGAGGGGCGCCTCGCCGATCTCGTGCGCACCGGCTGGGCCGCCTACACCGAGGAAGAATTAGTGGCGGCACTCCGAATGGCCGCGCGACAGCGGGGCCCCACCATGGCGGAGCTGCGGTCGATTGAGATCCCCTGCGCGATTGTCGGCTGGCGAGGCGATCACCTGCATCCCCACGTGGTGGCAGAGGAGTGGGCTTCACTTATCCCCCGCGCGCAGATGTACCTGTCTCCCACAGTGGATCCACGGGGCATACCGCTCCTGGTCCGCCGGGCGCTCGTTGAACTCAGGACTAGGCGGACTCGTCCGTTACCGCGGGAGCGGCCTGCGGAAGACTGAGTGCGATGGCTTCTCCCGGCACCATTGCGTCATCGCCGCGGACCACCACGAGATCGCGAAACACCTGCTCCAACGCGGCGTGCCCGTCCGGCGCAGCGGCGGAACCGATGAACAGTCCACGGAGGAACCATCTCGGACCGTCCACACCGACAAAACGGATGGGCTGAAGTCCCCCCTGCCCTGGCACGCGAGCGCGAAGTTCGGTTCCGTAGGGACCCGGGGCTTCTTCCACGAGTCCACCCTGACCGGTGATGGACGACATGATCTGTCGGCGCGCATCGCTCCAGATCCCCGTGGCTCGCGGGGCTGCAAAGGCCTGCACCTGTAGTGACCCGTCTCCGATGACGAGCGTGATGACACTCACGGCGCCGGTCTTGTCGTCGACCTGAGCCTGAACCTGCAATCCATCGACACCCTTGAGCCGTAGGCCCCCGAAGTCGATGCGGTCATCCTCGCCATCGACCTCCATGGCATCCCACGGTCCCTGCGGTCGAGGCGAGAGCCCCGGCAGTTCCTCTGTCGTCGACTCGTCCACTTCGACGGCAGCCTCTTGCGACTCAACGACATCGTCGGTCTCAACGACTGCGTCAGTATCGACGTCTTTACGGCGCTTGCGGATCATCGGTCCTCCGAGGTCTTCTGGCTGCTCACGGTACCCGTCGACCCATAACCGCCCTCGCCACGGTGGGTCCCCGGCAACGCATCCACCTCGTGCAACCTGGCCTCACTGACCGGTTGCACCACCATCTGGGCGATCCGATCACCACGCGCGATGTGGATCGGCGTGGACTGGTCGGTGTTGAGCAAGCACACCACGATCTCACCGCGGTACGCCGCGTCCACTGTCCCCGGCGCGTTGACGATGCTCAGCCCCTGACGTGCCGCGAGGCCACTGCGCGGATGGATGAAAGCGGCGTATCCCGGAGGCAGCGCGATGGCGATGCCGGTGGGCATGAGTGCGCGATCACCGGGACCGAGGACGAGATCTTGCCGTGCCGAGAGGTCCATCCCAGCATCCCCGGGCCTGGCATACGACGGCATTGGCAGATGCGGATCAAGTCGCTGGATGAGGACGTCTACGCGGCCACCACCGGTCATGGGTTCACCTCGTGCACCCAACTGGGCCCACCCTTGCGGCGATCCTCGATGGCGGCGGCGATCTGCTCGGGGTTCCCGTTGTCCAAGAAGTGCTCAAGCGGCACCTGCAGGAAGAGCGCAGCGGCGGTCACGGCCACGTCCCCACCGGGCGCGTTGAGGCGTGCCTCCCCCTCGGTGTAAATCTTGCGTCCCACGGCCCCGGCAATCCGAGTCGCGATGTGCAACGTCGTCCCGACGGGCACCGGGCGCCGATAATCCACCTCGAGGTGCACGGTCACCGCTGGCACGCCGAGGTGGCGATTGAGCACGCCCATGGCCTCATCCATCGCTGTCGCGATCATCCCTCCGTGGGCCAGACCCGGCGCCCCCTGGTGATAACGGCTCACCTCGAGAGTGCTCGACATGTCGAGTCCGACGCCCGCGACGGCACGAAGGTGGAGCCCCCCGGGGTGATCGGCGCCACAGCCGAGACACCAGCGGTAGTGACTGGGTACGACCTCGCCCGGCTTGGGCGCCTGAGCGCTGCGCGCGGGCATGGTGGCGCGCTCCGGTGGGATCGTTCTACGCTCCGGCCCCCGGGGTCGCGGTTCAGCAGCCATGGGGCGGACGATACCCGCCAGCCCGACCTGACAGGCTGGGGTCGTGGACGGTTGGCACGAGGGCAGCGACGGTTCACGCCCTGCTTACTCCGAGCGGCTGTGGCCCGGACCTGTGCTCCTGATTATGTCCGTGGTGGTCATAGCCCCCGTCGCCATCGCCTACGGAGCCGTCTTCGGGGCCGCACTCGGATGGACGCTGGGCATTCTCATCATCGGACTCGCCTGGGCTTGGTTGCTGGGCTCGGCTCCGCTTATCCGGGTCGACGAACGCGTCTTGCGCGCTGGGCGAGCCCGCCTCCCCCGTGAATTCATTGCCAATCCCATCGCGCTCGACGGGCGAGGAATCTCGCACGAGCGGGCTCACGGCGATGTGCGCACCTTCATGGTCCTGCGACCGGGAACCACGCGTCACGCGGTGCTCCTCGACGTCACCGATCCTGCAGATCCACATCCGCGGTGGATCGTGCAAACACGCAGACCCCAGGCGCTGATCGAAGCGCTGGCCACACCGCCGATGGACACTCACGGATCTCCACATCACGACCCAGCGTGACGCGTGACCGTCGTTCGACGACGAGAGCGCCGTACGGCAAAGTAGGCTGCGCCCAACGTATCGAGAGGTGAATGATGAGCGATGTGACCGCAAGTTCCACCGAGGAAGTGCACTCCCACCCCGCGCACCCGGTTCTCCGAATGACCGCCCCCCTGGTGGCGCTGGGCGCGTCGTGGGCTGCATCCAAGGCTCTTGCGGTCGCCTATCGATCCATCACCGGGCAGGAGCCGCCCGTACCGGAGGACCGCACCGTGACGTTCGCTCGAGTCCTCACCTGGACCGTGCTTACTGCGACTACGGGCGCGGTGATTCAGATGGTCGTCTACCGCGCGGCCGGGCGTGTCCTACCTGACTCAGGCGACTAACTGGCTCAGGCGACTAAGCGCCCCGAGTCGGGCGACTAGGGCGCTACGCGCACTCTTTGCAGATCGGACCGTTCTTGCCCTCGTGATCGAGTTGGCTGCGGTGGTGCACGAGGAAGCACGACGAGCAGGTGAACTCGTCAGCCTGGCGCGGCAATACCCGCACGGTGAGGTTCTCGTCGGACAGATCGGCACCGGGTAGTTCGAGGTTCTCGGCGAGTTCGGCCTCGTCGACATCGACCGTCGACGCAGCTTTGTCCACACGCCGTGCCTTCAACTCCTCGAGGCTGTCCTCGGCGAGTTCCTCGTCGGTCTTGCGAGGTGCGTCGTAGTCGGTCGCCATGTGGTGAAAGCTCCCAGCCGGTTGTGGTCGTATGCCGGGGACTCCGGCGGCGCTATTGTGCCTGAGGGACCCTGGGGGCCGCACACCTACCCCCGGGCTCCCCGTGAGCGGGCCGCTCCGCCCGCCCTGCCACCCGCACCACTCGCTGGAGCGCCGAGGAGGAACGTTGCCGATCTACGCCCTAGGTGACCGCGAGCCCACCATCGATCCCGAGGCCTTCGTACACCCCGACGCGGTCATCATCGGTGAGGTCCAGGTGGGACCGGAGTCTTCCGTCTGGCCGTCTGCTGTTCTGCGCGGCGACCACGGGCGGATCACTATCGGCGCCCGGACCTCGGTGCAGGATGGCGCCGTCATTCATTGCAGCGAGCAATGGGACACCACGATCGGCGATGACTGCACGATCGGCCACCTCGCACATCTCGAGGGCTGCACCGTCGAGTCCGGCTCCTTGGTCGGCTCCGGCGCGGTCGTGCTTCACAACGCCACACTCGGTGCCGGCACCCTGGTGGCTGCTGGCGCGGTGGTCTCGCCCGGCACCCACATCCCCGGTGGTGCGCTCGCGCGTGGCGTGCCCGCCCGTATCGTCGAGGGTGGGGCGGATCCCGACCTACTACGTCACGCCACACGCACGTACGTCCACAACAGTCATTGGTACGCCGCCGAGCTTCGTCGCCTCGATTAGGCGCAGGACCTCGACGACTAGGTAGCGACGGCAGAGTCGCCCGGGCCAACGCTCAGTGCACGCCACAGCGCACTTTCAATACCTGGCGCGGCGGCAAAGGCCATCGTGGCATCGGGCCAGTCGCCATCCCCACCCCTCACCCGCGCCCCCGCCTCATGGGCGATGAGTGCCCCCGCTGCGTAGTCCCAGGGGTTCAGACCGCTTTCGTAATAGGCGTCAATCTCACCGTGCGCCACCAGACATAGATCCAACGCCGCTGATCCCAGCCGACGAATGTCGCGCACCATCGGGAGCAACGTCGCCACGCGCGCGGCCTGTGCAGCACGACGTTGACCCGAGTAGCCAAAGCCGGTTCCGACAAGGGCCATCCCCAAGTCCTGGACGGACGACACACCAATCGAGCGTGTCTGGCCACCCACGAAACACCGGGCACCGGCACCTCGGGACGCAACGTAGCGTCGCCCCAGAGCGGGCACGTCGACAACTCCGGCCGCCACCTCGCCCTCAACCTCGGCAGCAACGCTGACCGCCCACAGCGGCAGGCCGTAGAGGTAGTTCACCGTGCCGTCCAGCGGATCCACAATCCAGCGCACGCCGGACTGGCTCGGACTGCTGGCACCTTCCTCACCGAGGAGACCATCACCGGGGCGAAGGTCGGCAAGCATGGTGGTGATGAGGGTTTCGGCGCGGCGGTCCATTTCGGTCACCGCGTCAGTTGGGGAACTCTTCGAATCGACACGCAGGGCTACGGGACGTTCTTCGATCAGCAAGGTACCGGCCGCCTCAGCCACCACCTCCGCGATCGCGAGCAACTCAGACGGGTCCACAGTCACCTCGTCACTGTGCCACTAGCCTCAGCCCGTGCGACTTGTGGGGCCCTACGCCGAGATCCTCCGAATCCCGGGGGCCGCGTCGTTCAGTGCGGCCGCGTTTATCGCCCGCCTCCCGATCGCCATGGCCGGGTTGGGCATCGTGCTCATGGTGAGCGCCGAGCGCGGCTCCTACGCCGAGGCAGGTCTCATCGGTGGTGGCTACACCGTCGCGAGCGCACTCATGAGCCCCCTCGGGTCGCGCGCTGTCGACCGCTGGGGCCAACGTCGCGTCATCCGGATCCTCGTCGTTGTCCACGCGGCCACCTTGGCCCTGCTCGCCTTGCTCACCATGTCAGGCTGGCCGTTCATTGCCCTCCTTGCAGTGGCCATCGTGGCAGGCGCCACTCAACCCGCTACGGGCGCGCTCGTGCGGGCGCGCTGGGCCCACCTGCTGGCGGACGACCATCGGCTCGGCACCGCGTTCGCTTTCGAAAGTCTGCTCGACGAGTTGATCTTCGTTGTCGGTCCGCCACTCGCCACCTATCTCGCCGTCGCGGTTTCCGCACCGGCACCCGTCCTGATCTCCGCCCTGCTCGTGGCCGTGGGCTCCGCCCTCCTGGTCATTCAACGCCGCAGCGAACCCGAGCCCAAAGTCTCCGTGGAGCACGTCGACATCCGGCCGATACGTCACACCGGCATGCCCATCGTGCTGTTCTGCCTTCTGGCGATCGGGGGTGTCTTTGGCTCAATTGATGTCGCCACCGTGGCTGCGGCGGATGCCGCGGAATCACGCGCGACCGCGGGCCTCATCCTCGGCGGATACGCTGCGGGCTCCATGGTGGCGGCCCTGTATGTCGGTACCCGCAGTTCGAGTCGCCCGGACTACCTGCCACGACTCCTGGCCGGGGCCGCTGTCCTTCTCGCCTTCGTCACCCTCCCACTCGCCCTGGCGAGCACTCTGTGGGCCCTGGGAATCTTCGCCTTCATCGCGGGCCTCGCTGTCTCACCGGTGCTCATCGCGTGCTTCACGCTCGTTGAGCGTCTGGTCCCCGCGCGCCAACTCACCGAGGGCCTCACCTGGGCGATCTCCTCCATCGGTCTCGGCGTCGCGACCGCCGCCAGTGTCACCGGCTGGTGGGTCGATGCCAAGGGGAGCCAGACCGCTTTCTGGCTCACCACGGTGGCGGGTTTCGCCGTCGCATTAGGCGGCCTTCTCGGATTCCCCGCGTTGCGTCGTGGGGTATCTCCCACCAAGGGACCCGGCGTCGGATAACGTCTGGGGGTCATCGCAGGAGGGGAGAGAGCGCTGAACCCGCTCACGCCGCGCGAGATCCAGGCGCGCATTCGTACGGGAGCCACTCCGCAGGAGCTGGCTGACGAGTCGGGCATGCCCCTCGCCGCCGTGGAGAAGTACGCCGGTCCTCCCCTGGCCGAACGCGCGTGGACGGTGGAACGCGCGCAGGATGCAGTGATCCGCCCTGGCGAGCGCACGCTGTCGGCCGTGATGGGAGCAGAGGCCGCGTCGCGCGGCGCCGAGCCCGACTCCATGGCATGGGACTCGTGGCGCCGCCCGGACGGCCGTTGGGCCGTGGTGGCCACCTTCGACGCGAGTGGGTCGAGCCGGAGTGCGACGTGGATCTTTGATCCACGATCCAAAGCCGTCATTGCCGACGATGCTGAGGCGTCTCGCTTGGCCACCGAGGATGTCGTCATTCCACTGCGCCCGGGACGCCGGCACCACACCCAGATCATCCCGACCGGCACCCGAGATTCCGATCGCTCGGAACTGCGCGGAGCAGTGACCGATCAGGGCTTCGACGCAGAGCCGGTGGTGACGAAGCACACTGACGACTCGGACGGCGAAGACATTGAGGTCGACGACGTTGTTGCCGAGGTGATCGAGATTGCAGAGGCACCCTCGGCGGAGCAGGCTTCGACCGAAGAAGCCGCACGCGCCGAGGCTGTGCAGGAGGCGTTAGATGTCCCCGCCGAGACTCCGCGCAAATCCAAGCGTGGCCGTCGCGCAAGTGTCCCGAGCTGGGACGAGATTCTCTTCGGCTCCCAGGGCGACGACTAGCCGAACGGCAGCGGGTCGCGTGACACGTGCTCTCGACCCGCCTGACGGGCCGTGATCCCTCGGCGGTGATGCTGCCGACAGAGCACCTCGTAGGCGACCTCACCGGCACCCACGTCGCCCACGACCACCTGGTCGCCATCGCGCTGGATCTCACCACCGATGGTGCGCGCCTGATGTGTGGCCCGTCGCCCACACCAGCACAGCGAGGCCACTTGGAGGACCTCCACGCGATCGGCGAGTTCGATCAGCCGGGACGATCCGGGGAAGAGCTTGGTCCGAAAATCCGTGGCGATGCCAAACGCGAAGACGTCGATGCTCAGGTCGTCCACGATGATCGCGAGTTGATCGATCTGATCCGGGGTGTAGAACTGCACCTCGTCGCAAATGAGGTAGTCAACACGTCGTCCCTGAGACAACAGGTCGACCACCACGCGACGAATATCAATCTCCGCGTTCACCTCGATCGCCGCCTTCTGCAAACCCAGCCGACTGGAGAGCGTGGAGGTGCCCATGCGATCGAGTTGGGTGAAGATCAGCCCGGATCGACCGCGCGACGCATGATTGTGATCGGTCTGGAGCGCCAACGTCGACTTGCCGCAGTCCATCGTCCCGGAGAAGAACACGAGTTCAGCCACGTGAAGCCCTTCCTCTCGACAGGATCAGCGGCACCCGCAGATCATCCTCGGTCAAGGATCCATGCTGCCCGAGCAGTGACGACACAGGACGGTCAACCTCCTCGCTCACCAGGGCGACATCGCCGCGGGCGAGGGCCAGCACATCGCCAATGCGATCCACATGGTCCGCGACGACCGGTCCGAAAAGTCCCGCCGTGACAGCCTCGTCTCGCGTCATCACCCAGGCGGCATCACCGAGTGCGATCTGCCACGATTCGGCAACCTCGGACGCGGCCCCGTCACGACAGTAGACATGACGCATGCGCGGCTCCCCCGCGAAGAATCGAACGCCGTGCCGGAACCGGTGATCCCCGTCGAGATCGATACGCCGAACACAATCGATCATCCCGTGATCGGATGTCACCGCAAGGAGGTGATCGTCGGGCAATACGTCGAGGAGCCGAGTGACGAGCGCCTCGACGTGGCGAAGCTCCTCCCGCCACGCCTCAGATTCCACACCGTGCACGTGACCGGTGCGATCCAGATCAGGCCAGTAGGCGTAGGTCAACGCCGCGGACTCGCGCGCCGCCTGGGCCACCTCGGCGACGCGTTCACCGAATCCATCAGCCCCGCGATAGCGGCCCCCGCGAAGCACGGCCCGCGTCAAACCACTGTGCTCGTAGGCACGCGGGGAAACCGAAGAGACCGAGAGTCCGTGGCGTTCGGCTCGCTCCAGAATCGTGGCGTCCGGTTGGACGGCGAGCGGGTGCGGCTCATCGCGCCAGGTCAGCGGATGGAGCAGGTGGCCCGTCTCGGGGAGGTAGAACGCCGCGCCCATGATCCCGTGTTCCCCGGGTGCGAGCCCGGTCCCGAGCGAGGCGAGTGACGTCGGGGTGGTCGTGGGGAACGTGGCACTGAGCGACCCGGCCCCGAGGCCAGCGAGATCCGGCACAAGGTCCTGATGCGCGCGCAGAGCGCCCCAACCGAGACCGTCCACGAGGAGCACCGTCACTCCCCGGGCCTCGGGAAGGCTCACACCCATCCCCAGCGTGTCACTCACCCCCGGCATTCCCAGGAGCGCCGCTGCACTGGGCATGACCTCCGAGAGTGTCCCCTCGCCATACGCGGGCGGAGTCAGGGTGTCCGTCATCGCAGCCGCGCGGCCGTGGCCTCCGACAACGCTGCGGCGAAGGCGAGCGTGCGGGACACGACGTCCGGACCGTCGGCGGCCTCCGACACGCGCAGCGACAGATCGTCATTGCTGGCCGCACCGGTGTACCCGTGATCGGCCTCGCACTCGGGATCGCCACAACCGGCCGGCTCAAGATCGATGCGTGAAACCGCACCCCATCCGATCGTGAGCACGACCTCACGCATCGGTCCCCCCGCCTTATGGCGCGCCGGATTGGCCACGACTCGGGTCACCACCACCGAGTCCACCTTCTCCAGGCGCACGGCCTCGGTGGACGCTGAAGCGTAGGGGTGCGGACAACTGTCGTCGGGCCCGTGCTCATCGGTATGTCCCACGATCAGCCGAGTCGGCGTCAACACCAGGACCGTCACGTGCCGCCGCAACTCGTCCCGATCGAAAGTCGCCTCATGATGGACGACGTACGACGCCAGGGGTTCACCCGCTAGGGCAGTCTCCAACGCATCGGCTACGAGCGCCGGGTAGTAGCCGCTGCGCTCAATGTCTGTGCGCAAACGCCCATGCAGGGTTGAGGCATCGCTCATCCGTTCATTCTCGCATCCGACGTCGAGGACAGTTCAATGTCTAGGCGCACGACACCATCCTCGTAGTGCCGCTGAACCGGAAGGCCGGAGTGCGCGAAGGTCGTCATCATGCGCCCGTTCTGCGGCAACACCTCCGCGACGAAGCGGGTGAAGCCACGGTCACGAGCAGCATCGACGAGATGTCGGAACAGGGCGCTGCCGAGGCCGTGACCCTGATGATCGTCCCGGACCAGGAAGGCCACTTCGGCACTCAGTTCGTCTATCCGGTCAAATCTGCCGACACCCACGATGTCCCCCTCCTCCACCGCGACCAGGGCAACGCGATTGCGATAATCAACCCTGGTCAGGTGGCTCACATCAGCATCGGACAGTTCTGGATGCGGAGCGAAGTACCGCAGATAGATCGAGGTATCCGACAGCGCCCCGTGGAAGGCGCGCAAGCCCACCCCGTCCTCCGGGGTGATGGGGCGGACCGTGACCTCACGCCCATCACGAAGGTGATCCTCGGTCACCCACGAGGTCGGGAATTCCGGATCCGACACGAGGGTCACGCTATCGCCTCGGGACCGATAGCGTTTCTCATGTGAAGGAAGCGCTGACGCTATCGCCCGAGGTCGAGCAGGCTCTGCGGGACGGCGTCCCCGTTGTCGCCCTGGAGTCGACCATCGTGAGCCACGGCCTTCCCCGCCCGGAGAACCTGCGGGTCGCCCGCGAGGTCGAACGCACGATCCGCGAACGCGGCGCCGTCCCGGCCACCATCGCCGTCATTCGGGGCCGAGTCGCTGTGGGACTCGACGACGAAGCCCTGGAGTTCATTGCCCAGGACGACGACGTCCTCAAGGTGAGCGTGCGCGACCTCGGCAGCGTCGTCGGTCTCGGCTTGTCCGGTGCCACCACGGTGGCGTCCACTTCCCATATCGCCGCGCGTGTCGGCATTCGCGTCTTCGCCACCGGAGGCCTGGGCGGCGTTCACCGAGAGGCGCGGGACACCTGGGATGAGTCCGCGGACCTCGACACCCTCTCCGTCGAACCGATGGTGGTGGTGTGCTCCGGGGTGAAGTCGATTCTCGATGTTCCCGCAACCCTGGAGCGCTTAGAGACACTCAACGTCGGGGTCGTCGGTTTCGGCACCCACCAATTTCCGGGGTTCTACCTCACCGATTCCGGTGTCCGCATCGACTGGCGAGTCGACACTGCTGACGAGGTGGCCGCGATCATGGACGCGCGCACTGCGCTCGGCATCCGCGGGTCGCTTGTGGTCGCCCACCCGCTCCCGGAGGACGCCCAGCTCGATCCGGTGCTCCACGACCGGACATTGGAGGAGGGCTTGGAACTGGCCCGCGCCTCTGGAGTTCGCGGCAAGGAGGTCACGCCCTTCCTCCTTGACTACTTCCATCGCGCTACGGCGGGGGCGAGCCTGGAGGCCAATACCGAGATCATCCTGCGGAACGCCGACCTCGCCGCACAGATCGCTGTCGCGTCACGGCGGGACGCCTGACGGTGGCAGAAGACTCCTTCCCCATCACGGTCCTCGGCGATCTCATGATGGACCTCATCGTCCGCATTCCCCACGCACCCGCGGCGGGGACCGATACTCCTGCCCAGATCAGCCATCACCTGGGTGGGGCCGCCGGCAACGTCGCCGCCTGGCTGGCAGCGGTCGGCTCGGAGGCGATGGTCGTGGGCCGCGTCGGTGCGGACGCGTTCGGGGACCAAACACTCCGCTCGCTAGCCGATGCCGGTGTGGGCCTCCTGATCGAGCAGGACCCGCAGCGGGATACCGGGATCTGCGTGTCGCTCGTGACCCCCGATGGGGAGCGCACGATGCTGCCAGATCTCGGCGCCAATGCGGGGCTGCTCCCCGAGCACCTCACCCAAGACGCGCTCCCCTCGGGAGGCCATCTCCACCTGTCGGGCTACTCGCTCCTCCACGCCGAAACGCGCTTCACCGCACTGGGAGCCCTGGACATCGCCCGGCACAAGGACATGACGGTAAGCATTGACGCCTCGTCGGTCGACCCCCTCCGCGAGGTCGGTGCCGCCACCTTCCTCGGGTGGATTCGCCCATGCGCCGTGCTCTTCGCCAATGCCGCCGAAGCCGCCACACTCACCGGACTCCAGGACCCCGAAGACGCCGCCCTCGCCCTGCGCGAATGTGCAGCCGTGGTCGTTGTCAAACTCGGCCCCGGCGGTGCCCTGGTCGCCCACGGCCAGACCGTGACGCGCAAACCGGCTATTGGCATCGAGGCGGAGGTCCTCGACACGACAGGCGCGGGCGACGCGTTCACGGCCGGGTTCCTCAGCCGCTGGGTGCGCCGTCAGGGCATTGATGCCGCCCTAGAGGCTGGCCTCGACACGGCCGCCCGGGCTGTCGCCTCTGTCGGGGCCCGACCGTAGTCTCAAGCCCTACATCTCGCACCAGCGTTTAGGAGGCTGCCTCGATGGCGAAGCGGACCAGCAAGCCCGCACCCGCTGCCGACCGCATCATTGACGTCGACGTCGACGGCGAGATGCGCAGTTCCTTCCTCGAGTACGCCTACTCCGTGATCTACAGCCGGGCCCTGCCCGATGCCCGCGACGGCCTCAAGCCAGTCCAGCGGCGGATCCTGTTCCAGATGAGCGAGATGGGGCTGCGTCCCGATCGCGGGCACGTGAAGAGCGCCCGCGTCGTCGGCGAGGTCATGGGCCGACTTCATCCACACGGGGATAGCGCGATCTACGACGCCCTCGTACGCATGGCACAACCCTTCACGCTGCGCTTGCCGTTCATCGACGGCCACGGCAACTTTGGATCCCTCGACGATGGCCCGGCCGCCATGCGCTATACCGAATGCCGCCTGGCGCCATCGGCACTGTCGATGACCGCCGACATTGATGAAGATGTTGTGGACCTCGTCCCCAACTATGACGGCCGAGAGTTCGAACCCGAGGTCCTCCCGGCGGCCTTTCCGGCGCTGCTCGTCAACGGCGCGGCCGGGATTGCCGTGGGGATGGCGACCTCGATGGCACCGCACAACCTCGGCGAGGTGGTTGCGGCCGCTCGGCACCTCGTGCTTCATCCCGATGCTGATCTCGACGCACTTCTGCGGTTTGTGCCCGGTCCCGACCTTCCCGCCGGTGGACTCATCGTCGGACTAGACGGCATTCGTGAGGCCTACGCGACCGGCCGCGGATCCTTCCGTATGCGCGCGACCACCCGCATCGAACAGGTCACTCCGCGCCGTCGCGGCATCGTCGTCACCGAATTGCCCTGGGGAGTCGGCCCTGAGCGGGTCATCGAGCGCATCAAAGACCTCGTCAACGCCAAGAAGCTGCAGGGCATCTCCGACATCGTCGACCTCACCGACGGCGAACACGGGCTGCGCCTCGTCATTGAGTTGGCCCCCTCGGTCAACCCGGACGCGATGCTGCTGCAGCTACAAAAGATGACCCCGCTCGAGGAGAACTTTACGGTCAACGCCGTCGCCCTCGTCGATGGCGAGCCGAAGACTCTTGGGCTTCGCGAGCAGTTGCAGGTCTTTGTCGAACACCGACGCAGCGTGGTTCGTCGACGCAGTGCCTACCGTCGGCTGCGCGCAGAGCAGCGCCTTCACCTAGTCGAGGGACTCTTGATCGCGATCGTCGACATTGACGAGGTGATCGAGGTCATTCGATCCAGCGATGACGCCGGTATGGCGCGCGAGCGGCTGATGTCGATCTTCGATCTCACCACCGAACAGGCGACCTACATTCTGGACATGCCCCTTCGTCGATTGACGAAGTTCTCTCGCATCGAACTCGAAACCGAACGCGACGAATTGAGCGGCCGGATCGAGAGCCTCACCACCATCTTGGAAGATGACGAGGTCCTCCGCGGGGTCATCGCCGATGAGTTGCTCGCCGTTGCCGAGCAACACGCCACACCGCGCCGCACCATCCTGCTCGAAGACTCCGGCGCCGCGGTCAGGGCAGAGGACCTCTCGCTCGAGCTACCCGATTCCCCGTGCCACGTCCTCCTGGCCGGCACGGGCTTGATTGCGCGGACGGCCACGGCCGAACTCGGCGAAGGCGGCTCCCGGGGGAGCCACGACGCCATCGTCGCTCACACCACATCCACCGGCCGCGGTGAGATCGCCCTGGTCACCAGCCTCGGCCGAGCCGTGCGCATTCCCGTGCATGACCTGCCCATCCTGCCGACGACAGCCCACGCTCCGTCGCTGGCCGGCGGCGCTCCCCTCGGCGCGTTTCTTGATCTTGCGGCGGGCGAACGTGTTGTGGGTCTCCTCGACGTGACCGATCCCCCCGCGGTGGCGTTGCTCGGCACCGCGGGGGGCACCGTGAAGCGCACCGCTGTCGAAGGTCCGCCCACCCGCACCGCGTGGGATCTCATCGCCCTGGCCGATGGCGATGAGGTGGTGGGGGCCGTCGAGGCCACGAATGAAGACGACATCGTCCTCATCACGTCGGACGCCCAAGCCTTGCGTTTCCCGGCCCAAGCGGTGCGACCACAGGGGCGTTCAGCCGCGGGCATGGCCGGCATACGCCTCCAACCCGGGGCGCAGGTGGTCTACTGCGGGGCGGTTCCCGGCGATGCCGTTGATCCGGTCATCGTCACCGTGACGGGGAGTAGTGACGCCCTCCCAGGCACCGCCACCGGAACCGTCAAGATCAGCAGTTTGGACGACATCCCCCTCAAGGGTCGAGGAACCGGCGGCGTGCGGTGCCACCGATTCCTCCGCGGGGAGGATCACATTCACCTGGCGTGGTGCGGGGTGGGCCCGGTGATGGCCGCCTCCCCCTCGGGGGCGCCATTAGAGATCAACTTCAGCCCGAGCAAGAGGGATGCCTCCGGGCTTCCGGTGCCCGGAGTGATCGCTGCACTTGCCGGCCCAGTCCGCCTCGAGGCGCCGTGACCGCCTGTCGCCTCGTCGACGAACCGCTCGCCGGTACCGCGCCACGAGCCGATACCTGGTGGCTCGTTGAGGACTCAGGACCCTGGGGTGATCGGGCCCCGGCCACGAGCAGGCGTCACGGGGTCCGTGATCTGGCCAGCGATGCCCTCCGTCGCGTCCTCCTCGTGCGACCCACGGTGCGCCGCAAGGACGCCGAGGATCGAGCGCTCACCATCTGGATCGTCTCCGGCAGCGGGGGCCTGCCGCGGCGTCACGTCACCTCGCATCCGGCCGAGATTGTGGACTGGCCCGTATCGGGGGACCCGAGCGCCCAACAGGACGACGAGACAGCAGACGCACCCACGCTGCTGATCTGCACCAACTCCGCGCGCGACGCCTGCTGCGGCATCGCCGGCCGCGAACTGGTGCGTCACCTCGGAGCGAGGATCGGCGTGTGGGAGTCTTCCCATCTCGGCGGCCATCGATTCGCCCCGACTGCTCTGCAGACACGACAGGGAATGGTCTACGGCCGGCTCACCCCCGAAGCCGCCATCGTCACCTTGGATGCGGACGCCCTCGACCCGGCCCTCGGGGCCTTTATGCGCGGCTCTCCCGCACTTGATCCCGCGGCCCAGGTCGCCGAACTCGCCGTTCTCACCCAATGGGGCATCCGCGGCGCAGTGACCGCGACGACGGACACGACGGTGGGCATGGATCTTGGCGACGGGCGCCGCGCCACCGTCACGGTGCGGCCTGTCCCTCTCAACCCGCGGCCGGTGTCCTGCGGCGCCGAGCCCACGGCGGGTACCGCCTGGGAGGCTACCCAGGTCGTCTAGCGGGATGCGGCCAGAAGATCCTCACGCGTGTGCACCGTGGTCCGGTCTCGACCGGCACGTGCGCCGAGAGCGCGCTCGGCCTCATCGATACGGCGCCACCCGTCATGATCGACGACCTGCCAACCGGTCAGCGCCGCATCCACGGCAGCCGCCGTGGCACCCCCTGCAGCCCCGAGCAGTCCGGCCTGCGCATCGGCGAGAAGACCGCTCACCGTCTGCACGGCACACTTCTTGTTGGTCCCAATGATCCCACTGGGGCCTCGCTTGATCCACCCGGTGACATAGAGGCCGGGAATAGGTCCCCCGTCGCCGAGAACCCGTCCCTCGTCATTGGGGATCACGTGGCGGGAACCGTCAAACGGAACATCGTCGAGGGGTAGACCCCGGTAGCCCACACTCCGGATCACCACGTCGACGGGGAGCGTGGACGTCTCGCCGGTACCGGTCGCGCTTCCCTCGGCATCGATGATGGTCCGCTCAAGGACGAGCTCTTGCACACGGCCGTCGCCGCGGATCTCCACGGGCCGTGAACGAAAATGCACATGAATCATGCGCGGCTGGTCCGCCACCGAACGCTCCAACCACTCGGCAATGACTGCAACGTTGCGGGCGGTGGCCTTGTCAGACGCGATGGCCGAGGCGCTCGCCGGATCATCGACCTCGGCACCTCCATCGACGACGATGCCGCATTCACTCAGCTCGCCGAGCTCGCGCAGTTCCTTCGTCGTCCAATTGGCCTGCGCCGGTCCGCGCCGACCAATGAGGTGCACCTCGCGCACCGAGGACGCACGCAAGGCGTCGAAGACGTGCTGGGGCATGTCGGTGTGCTCGATTTCGCCGGGTGACTTGCTGAGGACGCGCGTGACGTCCACGGCAACATTGCCCACGCCGATGACCGCGACACTGCGTGCGCGAGCAAGGAGGTCGGTGAACTCATCGGGGTCCATGTCCGGATGCCCCGTGTACCAGTTCACGAAGTCCGTGGCGGCAATGCTGCCTTCGAGATCCTCGCCCGGAATCTGAAGTTCGCGATCGCGCGAGGCGCCATAGGCAAGAATGATCGCGTCATAGAACTGTTCCATCTGGGCCCAGGTGAGATCCGTGCCGACCTCGACATTGCCAAGGAAACGGACCCCCGGACGATCGAAGATCGCGTCCAGCTTGTCGCGTACGGAGCGAATGCTCAGGTGGTCAGGCGCGACGCCGTAGCGCACCAGCCCGAACGGCGTCGGAAGGCGGTCGATGACATCTACGGTGACGGGCACGTCATCTTGGGATGCCAGGGCGTCGGCGGCATACAACCCGGAAGGGCCAGCGCCCACGATGGCTACGCGCAGCGGACGATCCATGTGCTTCTCCTCGTCAGGGCGATCCGGCGTCGAGCCCCAGAAGCGCGCGCGCTTGGGCGAAGCCCGGTCCGGGATCCACCGGGTTGAGATAGACCGTCTGCATGCCGATGGTCCGCGCGCCCTCGAGGTTGATCGGCTGATCGTCGATGAACACGCACTCTTCCGGAGCCACTCCCATCCGCTCCACCATGAGTTCGTAGGCACGTGGATCGGGCTTCATCACCCCATCGGTGCGCCCCTCGACCATGAAGTCAAACTCGGCGAGGACCGTCATGGTGTCCACCCATTCCTGGTCGTGGAAGGAGCGAAGATCGTTGGTGAGGAGCCCCACGGGAATTCCCGCCGCCTTGGCCTCGGCAATGAGGGCTCGTGCCTCGGGCCGGGTGAGCTCCTCGACGCTACCCCGATAGAGGTGCGCCATAAAGGCCGGCATCTCGGCAGGTTCACCCGTGAGGTCGGCGAACTCCTCACAGCGGCGGCGCCAGTACTCAGTCTCCTTCATCTCGCCGGACTGGAAAACCCGCCAGTCAGCGTCCGCATCCGGGTCAAACGGACCCGTCCACGTCAGGGTTCCCGGGGGCAAACTCATCGACCGCTCCCCCGCCGCGCGCAACTCAAAGGGGGTCAACAGCACGGGGCCGCCAAAATCGAAAACCAGGGCGGTCAGTGTTCCTCCTCGGCGATGGTGACCATGTCGTAGCGCACCACATCACCGAACCAACCGCACTCACCACACCAGGTCATGAAGACACGCTGATCCGAGGACCAGTACTCCGTGGAGATGCCTCCATGGATCTCGATGCTCGACGCGCACATGGGGCAATACCGAGGTCGATCGAGCAAGTGCCGCTCGGCGTCACCGGCGAACCATGACCCGGGCGACGGCAGACGATGCGGATCCGGGGGCATCTCACTCAAGGCGACACTCCAGGACTGCGTCGAGTCAGACTCATGCATCTGCGCCGGCCTTCTCGCGGCGAGCCCAGGCGTCCTCGTGGAGATCAAGCAGCTGCTGCTTGATCGGGCTGTAGCGCATCGAGCCCATGTTGATGAAGGCCGCCGCGAACTCTCGCTCGGCACCGAACTTGTCCCGCTCACACGGAAGGGGGATGACGTCGTGCTTCTCGCGGATGGTGCCGATCGGATCCTCGCCTTTGGCGACCTTCTTCATGTTCTCCTTGAACATCTTGCGAAGCATCGCGACGCCGGCGTCCGAACGACCCAGGTGCTCCTGAGTCCGATCCGTGATGGCACCCTGCGAGACCCAGGCCATGATGTCCTGGCCCTCGATGTAGTCGGTGATGAATCGACCCTGCTCATCACGCCACTGGTACTCGTAGACCTCGGGGCGATCCTGCGCCTCCCACGCGCCACCTTCGGGATGGTGCAGGGAGTAGAACAACTTCCAGGTCGTGGTCTCGTCGATGGGGACGCGGATCTGCATCTGGTCGATGCCGGCACCACCCACGCGCATGTAGAACGGGAAAACGAGCGGGTGCCCCACCTTCCAGTCATCGTTCTCCTCCGTGCCCCCCTCTTGGACTCGTCGCTTGAGGATGCCCCACTCCATCTCCTCGAAGCCGACCTTCAGGTGCTTCTTCTGGAAGGACTTGGGGGCATCGAAGCCCTGCGTCTGACCGAGGAACTCGAAGTAGTAACCGTGCAGCCACTCCACGTGGTGCGGATCCACGGAATTCTCCATGATCTGCAGCCAACTGCAGGGCAGGGTCGAGTGGCCGACATCGCGGATGCCGTCCTCGACGAAGACATCGAATCGGGGCAGTTCGGGGGCGGGGTCAGGACCTACGTACACCCACACCATGCCACCCATGACCTGGGCCTTGCCAGCCTTCTGCTTGACCCGGTCACGGAAGTTCTGGTTGTCGGCCTCAGCAGGCTGCTCAAGACAGTTGCCATCGAAGTCCCACTTCCAGCCGTGGTAACCGCAGCGGATGCCGTCCTCGTGCACGACACCGTAGGTGAGAGACGCGCTGCGATGCGGGCACTGCTCCAGCACGATTCCGTACTTGCCACTCTTGGGTGTCTTGAACAGCGTCCAGTTCTCACTGAGCAGCCGGACCGTCTTGCTCGGCACGGTGTCGAAATCCTGCTCAAAGGCGATCGGGTACCAGTAGCGCCGCAGCAACTCCCCCATCGGAGTCCCGGGACCGATGCGGGTGAGTTCTTCGTTCTGCTCAACGGTCAGCATGGTCTTCCCTTCCCATTGCCGGTGCCTCGCACCACCGGATCTTGCCAGTTACGTTACAAATGATCGGTCCTCGACGGGGCAGGCTCGTCCCGTGGGGAGGGACGCACCCGGAGAAGGGGACTTTGGTCCCCTCCCCCGGGCCGCGCCACTGTGTAGAGCGGTGGATCGTCCGTTCAACCTGCTCAGTTGAACTTCGTCAGTCGATCTTGGTGACGACGCCGGTGTTGCCGTCGACCCGGATGCGATCGCCAGTCGAGATGGTGCTCGTGGCGAACGACGTCCCGGTGACTGCTGGCAGTCCGTACTCACGGCACACGATGGCGGCGTGACTCATCATGCCGCCGGTATCAGTGACCGTGGCCGCGATCTTGCCGAAGATCGGGGCCCAGGACGGAGCCGTCAACGGTGCAACCAGGATCTCGCCTTCTTGAACCTCGGCGATTTGATCCGGCGAGAAGATGACACGAGCCACACCCTCGACCACACCCGGTGAAGCGGACATCCCCTTCAGGCTCCCGTCGGCATTGTCCGCCGCGCCAAGCCACCCGTCGACCGACTCCGAGGTGACGCCCCAGAGCATGACGGTGAACGGTTCGGTGATCACCTCCGGCGGCGTGCCGAGAGCAGGCGGTGGCTTCTGCTTCTTGCAGGCCTCCACCATGGCGCGGCGCTGCTTGATGATCGGCGGCCAGTACTTCGGGCCACGAGCGGGCTCAGGCGCAGCCCAGGAGGTGTACAGATCGGTGATGGCATCGTGCACTTCGCCGCGATGCATGTAGAAGATGTCATCCGGTTGCTCGATGAAGCTCTCCTTGACGAAGACCGAACCAATCGCACGCATCTTGCGCCAGATCACCGAGTGGGTCCAGTGCTCGACGTAGAAATTGTGGTTCTCAACGTACGGGAACACAACGCGCGCGAGCCCGAGCTTGCCCTGGAAGGCCTCGCGATCCTCATCACTCGCAAGCAGCTCGGTGTACTCCGCCACGATCCGATCACGCTCAGCGTGAATGGCTTCCAACGGACGAGCGATGTCTTCACCCTTGTTCAGCTTGTCGATGTAGTTCTTGATGAAGTCGAAGGGGACCTCGACGTTCTCGATCCAGATCTTGTCCTTGTGGTAGAAACCGGAACCGGTGGAGAAGTTGAACCACGGCTCCGCAGACTCCTCAAAGGAGGCGATCCAGGCCCGGCCAGCTTCGCTGCCCTTGAGCGTCTCGCACGTCGTCTCGACATCACCCGAGCCGAACGCGTCGGCCACACCTGACTCCTTGGCCAGGCGCGCGAGGCGCTTGAGCTCCTCGTCGGGCCGGAAGAGATCGACCTCGACACCGGCCACCATCTTGGCGATGGCCAGGTCCGGGATGTTCGGCCATGCGGTCTTGCAGAACCCGAAGAAGTCCAGGTAGGCCGCGTAGCCGAGGTTCAAGAACTCGAAGTGGTAATTCCAGATCTCGGCTACGGCCGTGAGCAGGTCGTTGTAGGCCTTGTAAAGATCGAATCCGCTGGTCTTGCCGTGGCCTTCCTGCACGACGGAGAAGTCCTCGAAGTCCGGGAGCGGCTCGATCTCGATCGCCTCGAGGCGACCGACCAGGGCACGAACCTTCAGCATCCACTTGTCGTAGAGGTCATTCCAGTTCATGAAGTAGTAGCCGGCACGCTCCATGAACATGCCCGCACGCTTCTCAATGTCGGCCGGGTCGGCCGGCACCGGCGACAGGTAGACGTAGCCGTTGAGCAGACGCACGCTGAGTCCGTTTGCCGGAGGCACGATGAAGACGCGGCTGTTGTACTGGCTCAGCGCCCCGAAAGCGAGGTCGATGATCGACGCATCCCATGGAGGCAGCGGATCCGGCCAGTGCATTCCGTCCTGAAACCAGAAGACGGAGTCTTCATAGTCCTTGCGGTCCTCGCTGAACACGAGGCCATAGGGATACAGACTCGTCCAGTCCGAGGCACCTTCCGGGGAGGGAACCTCGAACGGGCTGGGGAATCTCTCAGTCATGCGCTCTCCTCAGGGTCGATCGGGGGACATCACTTCTTGCGGGCGTGCAATGGATTGACCAACGTGGAGACGATGCTGGCCATGAAGTCAGAGGGATTCTGCCCCTCCGTGATGCGCTGTGGTGCCTTCTTGCTCCAAACGGTCTCCGGACGGGCTTGGAGAAGAATGATGTTTTCGCCGTCCGGGAGGTCGAGGTCGACGGCCCACTCGATGTCCTGGGGGCTTCCGTAGTGGCGCTCCGCCGATCGCGCCAGGCGGGCGATGGCCTTGATCTCGTCGTCGGTGAGCGACGGTTCGCTCGCCTTGGCAGCGTCACAATCGACCTTTTCGACCGTGTCGTGATCCGTGAGCACAAACTCCGACTCCTTGGTGGAGACATTGCGCTTGCTTACCTCGAAGAGCACCTTGTCCACCAGGAAGTTGTCTGGCGTGATCTCACCCGACACCACGCCCTCGCCGAATCCCCATGCTGAGTCGATGGCCACGACGGAGCGGTCTCCGTCCGAGGGGTTCAATGTGAAGGCCACGCCGGCCGACTTGGGTCGCACCATCTTTTGCACCACCACGGCCATCTCGACGGAGCGATGCTCGTAGCCCATCACCACGCGATAGCACGTGGCGCGATCGGTGAACAGGCTCGCCCAGCAACGACGTACGGCATCCACAACATCGTCTCCACCGCGCACCCACAGGTAGGTGTCGTGTTCGCCGGCGAAGGACGCATCCGGGGAGTCCTCGGAGGTGGCCGACGAGCGAACCGCGACCGGCAAATTCACCGTGTCTGCCATACGGCATAGCTCGTCGTAGGACCGGCGGATCTCCGCTTCAACCTCTCCCGGCAGCGGCATCGTGCGAATCGCATCCCGCACCTCACTACACACCCGCGACACCATGTCGGTGTCCTCGGTGTTGAGACCGTGGAGGAGGCGGGCCAGCGTCGCGTCAAGGTCCGCCTCGTCATGGGCCCGCCGATAACCGCCCGTCGTGATCGCGAAGCCGGGGGGGACGGGCAGGCCCGCTCCCGTCATCTCGCCGAGACTCGCGGCCTTGCCGCCGACATCAGCCTTCATACCCGGCCAGTAACTCTGGAACCACATCGTGGTGCTCACGCCTACTCCCCCCTTCGCGAGGCTGGCACTGCTTGGCCCTCGAGTCCGGCCCACCAGTCTGGGAAGTCGTCGAGGTTGGGCACGGGGACTTCCTGCACGCGGTTGCGGTAGAGCACGACCGCTTCCTTGGAGTCCTTGAGGATCCGCACCCGCACGAACTCGGTGTTGAACGGCTCGCCCGGGTCGTATCCCATCGCCCACGTCGCGAAGGCACGGATCGGCCCGGAATGGGTAGCCACGATCGTGGTGTGACCCGGGGATTCCGCATGCATACGCAGAATGCCCGCCCAGAATCGTCGAACACAGGCAACCGGCGGCTCGAAGGTGAGCATGGGCATGGTGAGCCAGTGCGTAATGGGGTCACCGCCCCCGGATTGGATTCCCCAGAACCGATCGACGTCAACCAGCCATTGCGGACGTCCGCCGTCGCGGAGCCGCTCGTACATCTCCATCTCGGAGTGGTACTGCCGGAAAGCTTGCGTGACGTCGCGGAATCCATCTGGAGTGGCGACCTGGAAGTTCCGAAACTCCTCGTAGGGGCGAATCTCGCCGATGTCAGCTTCGCGACCGAAGAGGACGAGCTGATCGAGAAGCCCTCGGCGGATCCCCTCCGCCGTCTGCCGTGCCCGGTTGGTGTCCGCGCACCCCATGGTGACCGTGTGCCCGGTCATCACACGACGGGCCAGTTCCTGGCCACGCCGATGCGACTGCCACGAGCCCATCGGCGTGAGCCCTGACTCCGTGGAGTAGCCCTGGGTCTCACCGTGACGCACGAGGTAGATGTCGGTGGCGACCGCGGGCATGTGCTCCCGGGCCTCAGGGATGATCTCGCGCGTGCGAGTGACCTCCGCCCAGGCCCGGGTCGCGCCCAGCTCCGCGCCCTCCCACAGCGGGACGGGCGCTTCCAGTGAATTGCCATCTTCGCGACGCTCGCGGAAGCGCCGCAGGTAGAGCGGCGTGTTGTCGTCGGCCTCCTCGGGCGTGGCCGTCGGTGTCGCGGTGCGCGCCTGTCGCTCCTGGTACCGCTGGAGGTACGCGGGAGCATCGGGTCGCTCAGTCCGCGGCAGTGAGACCTTGGCGGTCTCGTGGCCTGCATCGATGGTCGTCATGGAGTCCTGCCTCTCACGTGTGCACCGTCAGGAACCGCTGGTCGACGACGCCGTCGTAGTAGAAGAGGGCGCGTCCCATCTCACCTTCGGTCCAGGTGACCGGCTCGTCGTCGGGGTCGGTCCAGTAGCCGCCAGTGAAGACCTCGTTGCGGTTGCCCGCCGGATCAAAGAAGTACAGGCAGTGGCCCCGCGTCGCCCCGTGACGCGTGGGATTCGTATCGATCCGTACGCCGTGATAGGCCATCACGTCCGCGGCATCGCGAATCTCGTTCCAGTCGTCGACCCAGAAGGCGAAGTGATGCAGGCCACCGTCGGGGCCGGTCACGAGCGCAATGTCGTGCGAACTGTGGGAGACCTCGAGCCACGTCGCGATTTGGAATCCGTCGTCGCCGACGACCTGCTCGGTCATGTGGAAGTCGAGGACATCCTGGAGGAACCGTGTCATGCCGCCGACGTCTTCCACCGTGATGAAGATGTGGTCCAATCGTGGCGGAGCGACACCCACCAAATTGAGCGGCTTGGGTGGTGGATTGAACAGCGGCAGCAGATTGCCGACCAACTCCATGCCGTGGATGAACTCCATCTGATGGCCCGAGGGGGTCGTAAATCGGATGGCCTTGCCTCCGCCCGGACCCAATGCGATGCCCTCGACCCGCTCAACGGCGATGCCCGCCTCCGCGAGACGGGCCGCGTAGAAGTCGAGATCGCTCTCGTCCTCGACCTTCCAACTCATGTACGTCAAACCGTGCGCGGGTTCGTAGTTGAGCACGACTGAGTGGTGCTGCTGCTCGTCCCAACACTTCAGGTAGACACGCTCGGGCGTGCGTGCGGTCTCGATGAGCCCGACGACCTCGGAGTAGTAGGCAGTCGCGAGTTCAAGGTCGGGAACCTTGATTTCGACGTGTGAGAGCCGAAGGATGCCCATCAGGTGTGCACCGTCAGGAATCGGTTGTTGACTTCGCCCTCGTAGTAGAAAACGGCGCGGCCCACATTGTCCTCCGTCCAGGTGATGGTGGGGAAGTCCGGATCAGGCCGGTAGCCACCGGTAAAGACCTCGTTCCGGGTACCCAGCGGATCGAAGAAGTAGATGGTGTTGCCGCGTGTGATGCCGTGGCGCGTGGGACCGACGTCGATGGAAATCCCGTTGTAGGCCAGGATGTCCGCCGACTTGCGGACATGATCCCAATCGTCGAGCCAGTAGGCGAAGTGATGGAAGCCGCCATTCTGGCCCGAGACCAGGGCAATGTCATGCGGTGAATGCGACCGCTCCATCCAGGTCGCGGTCTGGTGGCCGTCTCCGTCGAGCAGCTGCTCGGTGACGCGGAAGCCGAGGACATCCGTGTAGAACTTCGTGGCTTCACCGACCTCTTCGCACTTGACCAAGAGGTGGTCCATGCGGGGCGGTGCAATGCCCTTGAGCCCCTCGACGAACGGGGCGGGATTCGTCAGGCTGGTGAGCCGGCCCGTCTTCTCGACGTCGTACACCAACTCCATGATGTGACCCGACGGAGTGTCGAAGCGGATCGACTCGCCCTGGCCCACGGACTCGCCCTTGCTCAAGCGCTCCACCGGATAGCCATAACGCGAAACGATGTTTTCGAGATCCGCCAGGTCATCCTCACGCTCGACCCGGAACGACATAAGGTCGAATCCGACGCGAGGTGCGTAGCGCAGTCGAAGTGAGTGATGGTCTGTTTCGTCCCAGCACTTGAGGTATACCGAATCCTCATCGCGACCGGCCTCGATCATTCCGATGACCTCGGTGTAGTAGGCCGTCGCAAGATCCAGATCGGTAACGGTGAGGTCGACGTGCGCCAACCGCATGATGCCCATGCCTGCTCCTTCGCCGTGTGCCCGTGACCCTGGTTGGGGTGGTGGCCAAACCGTAGAGAGAATGCGTCCCGCATGGAAGGACAATGTTCCCCTCCGCGGGATTCACTGCTAACGTCCTCGCATGGCGTCCCTCGCGACCCCCCAGCCCGAAGACATGCGCGCCGCGATGGCGGCCTACGTGCACGGCCTGCATCGGGCCTACCTCGACGCGGCTGAACTGCTCACCCCCGGTGATCGCGGCCGCATGCCCCTCGTGCGCGAGGGTCACATCACCGTCGCTGCCGTCGGCACCCGCGTCCTCCACGTCATCGGGACAGCCGAGACGCTTGCCCCGGCGCAGGGTCCGGAGGTGGCCATCGACGACGACCTGCCGGGCCTGTCGTGGACCTTGCGATTCTTCGATCCCGTGATCATTCCGGCCCTCGGCCTACTCGACGAAACGGAAAATCCGGCGTTCGAGGATGTGCGCCGGCACCTCGGCTTGCCCACGATCCTTTACCACCTCGCGGTGCCACCCGGCTCCAGTCTGACGCCCCACCACGCTTCCCACGCGGGGACGGGACTCGCTCATTCACATGCCGCCGCTGGACGCGACTTCGACGCGCTCCGCGCCTACGCGCCGGGTCGCGAGGCCCTCGTGGACGAGATGCAAGGTGCGCAGCTCGCCGGACTGCGCCGCGCTCACCTCCTGCTCGCCCGACAACTCACTCCCACTCTCGACGACCTCCCCGTGGATCCGCCACCGGAGTTTGACCAGGTGCGCCGCCTCACCGTGGAGGCACTTCGCCCCCGCAAGCAGGGACGGCCGTGACCGAGAACTTCGCCGACGACCCACGCAAGAGCCGGTCCACCCTGTCGAGCGTCCGCAATGCCGCCCGTGTCCTGCGCGAGTTCGGCCACGGTGACCGCGAACTCGGCGTGACTGAGGTTTCGCGACGGCTCGGCATCGGCAAGAGCACGGCGCACCGCCTGCTGAGCACGCTCGCCGAGGAACGCCTGCTCGAGCAGGATCCCCGCACCGGGTCATACCGACTCGGCCTGGCGATGTACGAACTCGGCGCCTCCGTGGCCATGCACAACGACCTTCACGAAGCCAGCGCCGCCGTCTTGGACCAGTTGCGCAACGCCACACGCGAGACGGTGCAGATCGGCGTCCTTGACGGACGTGAGGTCGTCTACATCGAGCGGCGCGAGTCGCCCCAGACCCTGAGGCTTTTCGGTCGTGTCGGCCACCGCAACGACGCGCATTGCACCAGCACCGGCAAGGTACTCCTCGCCTACCTCACACCGGAGAACCTGGATCGAACCCTGCGCGGCTGGACACTGCGTCGCCACACCCCCGCCACGATCACTAACGAGGCGGCCCTGCGTTCCACCCTTGAGAACATTCGGCGGCAGGGCTGGGCAGAGAACGTCAATGAGGCTGAAATGGGGGCGGCATCGATAGCGGCACCCATCCGCAACGCCCGCGGTGATGTCGTCGCGGCTATCTCGATCGCCGGACCGGTGCAACGACTTGGCAGCGACTCCCTTCGTCGCTTCTCCCGTCCGGTTGTTGACGCAGGGCTCGCGGTGAGCCAACGACTCGGATACCGCGATCGAGTGACGCGATGACGACGACCGACGACGAGCACGACCAGCGAAAGGACCGCACGTGAGTCGACCCACTCCCGCCGATATCGAGGCGATGTCGCACGACCTGCTCAAGGCGCGGGCCGACCGTGTCCCCATTCCCGCGTTCACGGACCGCTTCCCGGACATGACCGCGGAGGATGCCTACGCGGTGCAGCAGGGTCTCGTCGCGGGCCTGATGACCGAGGACGAGAGCATCATCGGCTACAAACTCGGCCTCACCAGCCGCCCGATGCAGCAGATGCTCGGCGTCGACCAACCGGACTACGCACCGGTACTCGGCTCCACGGTCTACGCGGATGGCGCCGACGTCCGTATGGATGACTTCATCGATCCCAAGATGGAGGCGGAGATCTGTGTGGTCCTCGGGTCCGAGCTATCGGGTCCTCGGTGCACCGTCGCCGAAGCCTGGGAGGCGACATCGGGCCTCATGGCCGCCCTGGAGATCGTCGACAGCCGCATCGCGGACTGGAAGATCAAGCTGGCCGACACCATCGCCGACCTTGCCTCCAACGGTGCGGTTGCCTTCGGGAGCCGCGTGGTGCCCCTGGGTGACTATGACCCAGCACTGCTGGGCATGGTCTTCACCGCCAACGGCGACCTCGTCGCGACGGGTGCCGGAGCTGCGGCCCTGGGCGGGCCCATCGACGCGGTCGCGTGGCTGGCGAACACACTGCATCCGCTCGGCGTCACCTTGCCGGCGGGCTCCATCATCATGACCGGCGCACTCCACGCGGCTGTGCCCCTCCAGCGCAATGCCGTATGGCGGGCGGAGTTCGATCGCCTCGGTCCCATCACCCTGCGTACCGTCTGATCGGGAAAGGATCACCATGCCTCTGCGTTGCGCGATCATCGGATCCGGAAACATCGGTACCGATCTCATGGTCAAGATGCTCCGGAGCGACCGTCTGGAACTCACGGCACTCGTGGGAATCGACCCCGCCTCGGACGGTCTGGCCAGGGCCAAATCCCTGGGCCTTGACGCCCCTCACGAGGGGCCAGACTGGGTCATCGACCATGCCGACGACTTCGACATGATCTTCGACGCCACCAGCGCCTACGTCCACGTCCGGTACTACAAGAAGTACCGCGAAGCCGGCATCACGGCTATCGATCTGACGCCGGCGGCCCGCGGTCCGAAGGTGATCGCCGCGGTCAACCTCACCGAGCACCTCGACTCCGACAACATCAACATGGTGACGTGTGGCGGCCAGGCCACGACGCCCATGGTGCACGCGATTCGTCGCGCGGCACCCTCGCTACCGTACGCCGAGATGGTGTCGACCGTCTCGTCCAAGTCCGCGGGTCCCGGAACTCGGCAGAACATCGATGAGTTCACCAAGACCACCTCGACGGCGTTGCGCGAGATCGGCGGCGCCGACCACTCGAAGGCCATCATCATCTTGAACCCGGCCGAGCCCCCCATCATCATGCGCAACACCGTCTTCGGCGCGCTTCCGGAGGGCACCGACCATGAAGCCGTCATCGAATCCGTCTACGCGATGGAAAAGGATGTCGCCGCCTATGTGCCCGGCTACCGGCTCAAGAATCGCCCGGTCATCGAAGAGGGTCCCTACAACACCCCCGGTGGCGTCGTTCCGCATCGCGCCGTGGTTCTCCTCGAGGTCGAGGGTGCCGGCGACTACCTCCCGCCCTACGCGGGCAACCTGGACATCATGACCGCCGCCGCAATGCGCGTCGGTGAAGCCGTCGCCGAACACCGAGGAGTGAGCGCATGACCGCCGCCGACTACCGCCTCATCGACTCCACTCTGCGCGACGGATCGCATGCGATCAGTCACCAGTACTACGCCGATGACGTCATCAAGATCGTCGCCGGGCTCGACCGTGCCGGCGTCCAGGTCATTGAGATCGCCCACGGGGACGGACTCGGCGGCTCCAGCTTCAACTACGGCTTCTCGGCCGTGCCCGAGAAGGAGTTGATCGCTCGGGCCTGTGAGACCGCGACCAACGCCAAGATCGCCTGCCTCATGCTGCCCGGCATCGGCCTCGCCGACGATTTGCGCGAGGTCAACGAGCTGGGTGTCTCCGTCGCGCGCATCGCTGTGCACTGCACCGAAGCGGACATCACCGAGCAACACATCAAGGTCGCCAAGGAGCTCGGCATGGAGTCCATCGGCTTCCTCATGATGGCGCACATGAACTCCCCGGAGGGCCTGGTCGAACAGGCTCTGCTCATGCAGTCGTACGGCGCCGACACCATCTATATCGCCGACTCCGCCGGCGCCATGACGGTCGATGACGTTCGCCGCCGCGTCAACGCCCTGGTCGGGGCCTTGGATGTTCCCCTTGGCGTCCACGCTCACAACAACCTGTCCATGGCGGTCGCCAACTCCATCGCGGCCTATGAGGAGGGTGCGAAGAATCTCGACGGCACCTCCGCAGGGTTGGGTGCCGGGGCCGGCAACTGCCCCACCGAGATCCTCGCTGCCGTCTCTACCAAGTACGGCATCGAGACGGGCGTCGATCCGCTCATTCTCATGGACGTGGCGGAGGAGATCGTGCGCCCGATCATGCCGCGCCAACAGGTCATCGACCGCGCGGGCCTGCTCCTCGGCTACGCCGGCGTCTACGGCAGTTTCCTCCTCCACGCCGAACGCGCCGCTGAGCGTTACGACGTCCCCGTGGCAGAGATTCTGCTTGAGCTCGGCCAGCGCCAGGTGGTGGGCGGCCAGGAGGACATGATCATCGACGTAGCACTCGAGTTGGCGCGCAAGCACGCCGAAGAGGAAGTGACCGCATGACGACCATTCCCGCGCAGGAGGCCTCCGGCCGCTTGATCAACGCCATGCGCACACGAACCGCCACGACCGCCCTGACCGGCGACTACGGAGACTTCGACGTGGCCACCGCCTATGACCTCCAGGCCCTCGTGGTCGCCGATCGTGTCGCACACGGTCACCAGGTGGTTGGGGCCAAACTCGGACTTACCAGCGAGGCCAAGCAGAAGCAGATGAACGTGAGCGAATCCGCCTACGGCTGGCTCACCAACGACATGCGCATCGAACCGGGTGCGCCTCTGGAGACCACTCAGTTCATCCAACCGCGTGTCGAGGCCGAGATCGCCTTCCTCCTTGGCGATGACCTCGAAGGCGCCGATGTCGGCGCGGCCGACGTACTCGCTGCAACCGCGGCGGTCATGCCCGCCATCGACGTTCTGGACTCCCGCTACGCGGGTTACTCCTTCACGCTGCCCGACGTCGTCGCCGACAACTCCTCCTCCGCGGGTTTCATCACCGGATCGCAGCTCGTGGATCCCCTCGGCATTGACCTCCGCCTGCTCGGAGTTGTCCTGGAGGTCAACGGCCAGGTGGTGGCGACCGCCGCCGGCGCCGCCGTCCTCGGCCACCCCGCATCCTCGGTCGCCTGGCTCGTACGCGCGCTCGCGCGCCGGGGTGAGGGACTGACGGCCGGCATGACCGTGCTGTCCGGTGCCTGCACCGCCGCTTTTGCCGTGCAGCCCGGTGACTGTGTCGTGGCGCGCGTCGCTCGGCTCGGGACCGTGGAGGTCACATGCCGTTGATCCAGGTGACCATGGTCCAGGGGCGCACCCCGGAGCAGAGGCGCGCCCTCATCCGTGGCCTCAGCGATGCT
>Ga0222714_10001131_pt1 | contig 30190 bp, 29 predicted proteins | sample C33_3DmetaG_FD_165048 | JGI IMG/M metagenome (GOLD analysis project Ga0222714, IMG submission 165048) | Estuarine water microbial communities from San Francisco Bay, California, United States - C33_3D | ecosystem: Environmental > Aquatic > Marine > Unclassified | place: USA: California... | reverse complement strand
GCTGTTGATGTAATCAATAACCGACGTGAGTTTGCCGGTACCTTCGGCAATCTGGCTGGCAACATTGGCGAGCTGAAACTTCTCCGAGGTGAGGTAGTTCAGACCCCAGTTCGGGTGCAGCATGAAGCTGAGCATGCTCGATAGCGTAAACTTGGGAGGCATCACCATGCCCGTCACCAAATCACGCTCGCGATTACCAGCGACGAGGGTATCGACGGTCAGGCACAGTGCTGAGAACTTGGCTGCCTTGCATCGTTCGATGAAGTCGTAGCTTAGGCCGCGATCCTTGTGGATGTAAAGTTGGAAACACTTTGGTCCTGGTGTCAGGGCGCCGACTTCCTCAATGCTGACCGTAGAAATCGTCGACAGGCTATACATCGTCTTGTGGTTGTATGCCGCCTTGCATACCGCGCGCTCGCCGTCGTGGTGGAACAGTCGCGTCATCCCCGTGGGCGAGCAGAAGACCGGCCAATCGATGTTTTGGCCCAACACATTCACTCCCAGATTCATCGAGGATAAATCGGCGAGGGCATTCGGGATCAGTCTGACATTATTGAAAGCTTCGGTGTTTCGGCGCAGAGTGATCTCATCGTCGGCACCACCATCGATGTAATGAAACAAAGGTGCCGGTAGTCTTTTTTTAGCAAGCTTTCTGAAATCGGCTGTGTTATTGCAATCCTTGATACGCAAGATGTCTACCCTCTTCTTATTGTTCGGAGCGCGGATATGGTAATCAATTGTGCCAGACAACGCCAAGTTCCAGCTGCAGGAACGGCGCAAGCGGCGGAACCGCCAGCGCCCGCTGGATCGGGTGAACAGGAACATTCAGCCGGGTTCGGGGCATCATTCAGGCTATCTGTTCGTTATTCTAGCAGCAATTAGTAGCGGCGGCGGCACTATTGTGGAGGCCTTTAACCCCGTCGGGTCGATGAAGGATCGACTGGCGCTGGGCGTGATCGAGGCCGCCGAAAAGACCGGTGAGCTGAAACCCGGACAGACAATAGAGGAAGCGAGCAGTGGCAATACCGGCATTGGCCTGGCCATGGTCTGTGCCCAGAAGGGGTTTCCGCTAGTAATTGTTATGGCAGAGAGCTTCAGCGTCGAGCGCCGCAAACTCTTGCGCTTCCTCGGGGCGAAAGTGGTGCTGACACCGGCCGCGCTGAAAGGCAGCGGCATGCTGGCGAAGGCCGAAGAGCTGGCGAAGACCCATGGCTGGTACCTCACCCGCCAGTTCGAGAACCCGGCCAATACTGAGATACACGAGCGCACAACCGCTGTGGAGATACTGAGCGACTTTGAGGATGAACCACTGGTCTATTGGGTCACCGGTTTTGGCACGGGAGGCACGCTGAACGGGGTGGCCCGCGTACTCAATCAAAGCCGTCCCGATACCAAAATCGTCGTGTGCGAACCAGATAATGCACAATTGCTGGGAAGCCACACTCCTCAGCTCGCAGGTTCTGGCAGCGGCCTGCCGCCCAGCCATCCGGCCTTCCGCCCTCATCCCATGCAAGGATGGTCACCGGATTTCATCTCCCGACTGGAGGGTCAGGCGGTAGACCGACACTATATCGATCGGTTGATGCCAATCGCCGGTGACGCAGCCCTGTATTTCGCGCGTCAACTCGCGCAGAAGGAGGGTATCTTCGTCGGCATCACGGCTGGTGCCACGTTTGCCGGCGCCGTGTCCATCGCCGAGCATGCCGAGCCGTGCGCCACTATCCTGTGCAAGCTGCCGGATACCGGTGAGCATTATCTCTCCACGCCATTGTTCGATGGCATCGATGCCGAGATTAATGCTGACGAGATAGCGATCGCTAAGTCTTCACCGAACTATCAATTTGGATGGCTACTCCCGCTGCGACCAGTGTGCCGGCCGTCGTCGATGCCCCAACCGCGGGGATCGCCGCCGTCGAGAGGTATCTCACTGACACAGCGAATCCCGCCGCGCTGTTCGCACTGGAATGGGGTGAGTTCTGCGGGGCCGTGCACAAATTATTCAAGGCCCTCGACATTCCCTTCGTTTCGGTCGACCTCGATTCGGTGCCGTTGCAGGAAGACGATCTTAGAGCCAATATCCGCAAGGCCTTGCTCGCGAAAATCGGCTCGCCTACCATTCCGCAGGTGTTCATTGGCGGCGAACTTATCGGCGGCTGTTCAGAGACACTCGCGGCCAATGACTCCGGCTACCTGCTCAAACGACTGACAGCACTCAAGGTCACGTTTGACAGCGAGAAATGGGTTGTCGGGGCCGATTTTCTGCCGAACTGTGTTGCCAAATAACAGGGGTTGGGGCGTACGGTGTGCGCCCCATTTGCTTGCCGCTCACAATGGAGTCGTTAATGGGTTCGTTCACCTTCCTCGCCACCAAGTATTTCGTCACAGCAGCACTCGTCGTTATCATCTCTGAAGTCGTGAAAGTCTCCGGCAAGTTCGGTGCCCTGATCGCCGCCCTGCCCATGGTCACCGTGCTGGTGTTGATCTGGTTACACCTCGAGAATCAACCAACGGAACGCATCGCCAATCACGCCTGGTACACGTTCTGGTATGTTTTGCCGACGCTGCCAATGTTCCTCGCCTTACCGTGGCTGCTGAACCGTTTCGACTTCTGGCTGGCGCTGGGCGCCTCTGTAGTGATCACGCTGATGTGCTTCGGCCTGTTTGCTCTCATCGTAAGAAGCATTGGTATAGATTTGCTCTAAGATTTACGCGGGTCTCGCACGCGGACTGGCGTAATAATTCCTGTAGATTCAAGGTGCAAACTGCGCTAGCCTTGATCACAGCATGTCGGGGCGGACTGCACAGACAGTAGCACCCTGCATTGGCAATCCTGCTAACAATAATTTCAAAGGATTTCGCCGTATGACCACCCGCGTCACACCACTTGTCATCGCGCTACTGCTGACGACGAGCTTTTCCGTGAGTCTCATCTCGAGTGTGTCCGCCGCGCCGGAATTGTCCGGTGTCTGGCTGCTGAATCTGCCCGATTCGGAGAGCGAACTCTTCCTCACAGCCGAAGGTCAGCGCATCCTCAATGCCTATGACCTGCTGAATGACGACCCGAGTCTGGCTTGCACACCCGCCAGCTCCGCCCGTATCTGGGCCAACCCGAACTCCCTGATCAAGATTGAACAGTTTGCCGATCGCGTGCAGATCAGCTACGAGTTATTCGACCTGCGGCGAGAGATCCCGCTCGGTGACGCGTCAACACTGACCGACCTGCCCAGCACACGTAATCTAGATGGAACCTATTTCTCGGAAATGGGTTCGTCGTTCGCGCACTATGAAGGCGATCACCTGCTCATCGAATCCCGCAATCACGCGCCCGGGTATATCCGCACCTCGCGCGGCATACCGCAGTCGGCCAACACCATTGCCCTGGAAGACCTCAGCGTTGTCGATGGCGTCTTGCACATCACTCACACCTACAGCGATTCGACGCTCTTTGAACAAGCTTTCGTATTGAACTACACATTCTATAGCGCCAGCGAAACTGATGTCTCGATTTACAATTGCACTGACGCCGATTACGACTGGTTCAATGCACTGAATGCAAAACCCGAAGGAGACTCGCAATGAGAGCTTTTCTGCTGCTCGCGGCATTGATGCTGGGACTGTGCCCCGCACAGGCGCACCACTCGACCAATGCAAATTTCACGCAGGAGATCATCTCGGTCGTTGGCGTGATTGAACGCGTTCGCTTCCAGAATCCCCATGCGTCGGTGCTCATCAAACACACGGAGGCCGATGGCGAGGAGACCTTCTGGCTCATCGAATCCGGTGCGCGCACGACACTGGAGCGGCAGGGAGTAACGCTGGACTTGTTGGAAATCGGCAGCAAGATCACCGCGACCGGTCGCAAGGGCCGCCGGGACTACACGATGTATCTGCAGAAGATCATCTTCGAAGACGGGTCCGAGTTTATTCCGCAACCCGATCTGAATTAGGGGCCGGCGCTGCAGGCGGGCAATCCTGCCGGTAACCGGAATAGCGACAGTCAAGGATTCACCAGAAACAAGAATACTCAAAGAGGTGTAAAGATGTCAGATCATCAAACCAGTCGCAAATCGCTTGCGAAAAAGATCATACTGTCCCTCGCGGCCGTAGTGGTGGTGGGTGCCCTGGGTACGGTTGCCTACATGACGACTGTCTGCCCGTGTGATCGCACTCCGGGCCTGTATTTGTTCGGCGATGCCCCCGACGGTCCGGTCGATGACTGGAGCTTCGCCAATGATGTCCCGCTCTGTACGCTGCAAGTCTATGCCGGCTGGCGGCCCCACGCGATCAACCTGAATTGCATGGCTACTCCCACCGGCGAACTGTACCTGAGTTGCTCGGTATGCGACACGAAGTACTGGGCCAGTCAGGTCCAACCCAACGAGTCGGGACGATTACGGCTAAACGGCATCGTGTATCCGGTTAGCATCAACCGGGTGACGGATCCGGCTCAGATGGATGCCTCCTGGACAGCTCGAGTCAAGAAACTGCAAGTTCACGGTGGTGGTCCCTACAATCCGATTCCGCCGCTGGATGCGCAGCGCAATGACCGCTGGTGGACGTTCCGTCTCACCTCACGTTCCTGAGGCGATTTGGGGGTAATGATCAGGTTACATGCAAGTCACAACCTGCAGTGAATATAGGAGTGCTGCAGTTTGATTGGCTGTTTCCCCATTCCAACGAATCCGATCTATGGCTAGCACAGAAAACCCAATGCGCATCGGTATCGATCTCGGCGGCACCAAGATCGAGGGTGTCCTGCTCTCAGCCCTCGGTGAAACAGTAACCAAGCGGCGTGTCGAAACCCCGGCCGGCAACTATGATGCCACGGTGGCTGCCGTTGTCGATGTCATCAGCACCCTGCAAGCGGAACTGCCGATGCCTACCACTGTCGGCATCGGCACCCCGGGGGCACTGATGCATCCCGAGGGCATCATGAAGAACTGCAATTCCCTGTGCCTGAACGGTCAGCCTCTGCAACGCGACCTCGAATCCCGGCTCGGCTACGCGGTGCGCATTGAGAACGACGCGAATTGCTTCGCCCTCTCTGAAGCGCATTTTGGTGCCGCAAAAGACGCCTCAACGGTCTTTGGTGTTATTCTCGGCACCGGCACTGGTGGCGGCATCGTCATTAATAAACAATTGCTGACCGGCCCCAATCAGATCGCGGGGGAATGGGGTCACAATCCAATTCCGGTGTCTGTCAGGCCGCTCATTGACAAGGACAGAATTTGCTACTGTGGACGTGCGAACTGCATCGAGACAGTGTTGTCCGGGCGTGGTCTTAAACAAACGTATCACGAACAGAGTGGCCAGACTCTGGAGGCCAATGCGATTGCGGAATTGGCGCGCACCGGAGATCCAGGTGCCAAAGAATGCATCGAGATCTACAGCCAGCAGCTGGCGCGCTGCCTCGCCTCCGTCATCAACGTGATTGATCCGGAGACTATTGTACTGGGTGGCGGACTGTCCAATATCGACAGGCTCTACGAGACTGTACCGCACTCTCTGGAAGGCTTTGTTTTCACCGAAGGCGTGCGTACGCAACTACTGCGTCCAACATTCGGTGACGCCAGTGGCGCCATTGGCGCCGCCTGCCTATGGCCCGCAATCTGAAACCCAAAATTCACGGCGAGAATAATACTATGACATTACTAAAGAGCCGTTTGCGCGTGATGATGTTCCTCCAGTATGCCGTCTGGGGCATCTGGTTGCCGGTACTGGCAACGTATCTGCAATCACCGGTAACTGACGGCGGTCTGGGCTTCACCTCAGGCCAGGTCGGTTGGATTGTCGGCCTGGCGGGTTCGATCGGTGCCGTATCTGCACCTTTCATTGCCGGGCAATTCGCAGACCGGTATTTTTCCACGGAGAAATTCTTGGCGGTGTTGCTGGTGCTTGGTGGCATCGTGAAAATCATTACTTCCTTGCAGGACTCCTTCGCTGCGTGGCTATTACTGTCGATTGTGTATAGCGTTCTGTATATGCCCACCCTGTCCCTCACCAATTCCATGGCCTTCGCACATCTGGATGACCCGGACCGCGAATGGCCACGAGTTCGCGTCTTCGGTACGGTCGGCTGGATCGCCGCGAGTTGGCTCTTCCCGATGCTCTGGTTGCAGACTGATCTGCAGTTCCAACTGCTACCGCCGTTCTTCGTCGGAAGTGAAGTTGCCGATGCGACGGCTCGTCTGGGAGATACCTTGATGGTCTCCGGCGTAATCTCGATACTGTACGCCGGCTTCTGCTTCGCGTTGCCACATACCCCTCCCCGCAACGAGGGCGTCGAGAAACTCGCGTTCAAGAAGGCATTCGCACTGCTGTCACGTCCCTCCTTTGCCATTCTCGTACTTGCTGCGCTGCCCATTTCTGTCATTCACCAGATCTATTTTATGCAGACGGGTCCGTTCTTCGAGAACCAGCTAGGCATGCTCGTTACTTACATCGGGCCGGCCATGACTGTCGGTCAGTTTGCAGAAATTCTGTTCCTGGCTTTGCTCGGGACATTTTTGGTAAGCCTTGGTTTCCGTTGGACTATCACGCTCGGTGGTCTCGCGTATTTCGCCCGTTATGCAATCTGGGGGCTCGTCAGTCTTCAGGAGGCATCGGGTCCTTCAGTAGATGCCGCGGGACAAATGGTCTGGACGATGCCGTTAATGATCGGTGTCTTCAGTCAGGTTCTGCATGGCTTGTGCTATGCCTGCTTCTTCGCTTCGGCATTCATGTATGTCGATCGGGTTGCCGACATTGACATTCGCAATTCCGCGCAAACTGTTTTCGGCATCATCATACTTGGCATCGGACCGGTGTTCGCCGGCCCCCTGCTCGCCGTGTTGGGCTCGGTGTTCGGCACCGCCGGCGTCGTCACCGATTTTGCCGGCATGTGGTTTACTCTGGCGCTGATCGCACTGGTGTCGACAGGGCTGTTTGCTGCGTACTTCCGGGATGAATCGGTCTCGCGGGATGCGCGTTGAATTGCTGACAAGTAGCCAGTGATCGCTAGCCCGGTCGGACAGTTTCGCTTATGATGGTCTTCCCGTAAAAAAACCAACAAGAAGCGATGGAACGATCGATGCGCTACTCAAGCCTGTATCTCTCAGCCCTGCTGATCGCCCTGAATTTCATTAGCCTGCCTCTGGCAGGGCAGACTCCCAAGCCGAATTTCATCGTGATCATGGCCGATGACCTGGGCTATGGCGACCTGGGTGTGTATGGTTCGCGGCTGATCAAGACACCAAATCTGGATCGCATGGCGCTGAATGGTGCGCGTCTCGACAGCTTCTACTCAAGCGCCAATATCTGCACGGCTGCGCGCGGCGGTTTATTGACGGGTCGCTACCCGATTCGTCTCGATCTCGTGCTCGATGTCGCACGACCCACCAATGAGGTTCACCTGAAGGCGGAAGAGACGACCTTGGCAGAAGCACTGGGGTCGCTGGGCTACCGCACTGCCCTGTTTGGCAAGTGGCATCTCGGTAGCCGTATTGAATGGTCACCCCGCCGCAACGGCTTCGATGAATTTTTCGGACTGCTCCATTCCAACGACATGACGCCGCTCGAACTCTATCGCGATGAGGTCATGATTGAAGATCCGGTGGATCAGAGCACGCTCACTGAGCGATACACCCAGGAGGCTATTCAATTCATCGAGAAAAACCGGAGTGAACCCTTCTTCCTCTACATGCCGCATACCTTTCCCCACGTTCCGCTGTATGTTTCCAATCGCTTCACCGGTCAATCCGAAGCCGGTCTCTATGGTGACGTAGTAGAGACGATCGACTGGAGCGTGGGACAAATTCTGGAGACTCTGCAACGCTTGGATCTGGATGAGAACACGCTGGTCATCTTTACTTCGGACAACGGACCCTGGTTCGAGGGCAGTCCCGGGCCATTTCGCGACCGCAAGGGCAGCTCCTGGGAAGGCGGTCAGCGCGTGCCCTTTATCGCACAGTGGCCCGGCAAGATTCCTGCGGGTGTAATCTCCAATGAGCCGGCTATGAACATCGACATCTTTCCCACACTCGTCACGCTCGCTGGCGGCGAGATTAGCGAGAAGGATGTCATCGATGGCAAGGACATGCTGGCCATGCTGACTGAGAACGCACCCTCGCCTCACGCGGCGCTGTATCTGTTTGACAGTGATCGCATCGCCGGCGTGCGCAGCGGCGAATGGAAACTGGTCCTGGAGTCGCGTTATCGCGGCGCCGTTCCCAGTTTCGACAATCCGCAATCCTATTACGGACCGAACGGGCTGTTATTCAATGTCCGACTGGATCCATCAGAAACCTACAGTTATACCCGCGAGTATCCTGAAGTTGTCGCGCAAATGCGGGCTCATCTCGAAAACGGCATACAGCAATTGCAGAGCACTGTTTTGGATAACATGTGGAATCGACCCAACTAGCTCGTTGTGCGATTCCGAACTGATACCTGTGCATACGTCATTTAAAGAGGATTTGCAGTGAAGACAATCAAGGGCCCCGCCATCTTCCTTGCCCAGTTCGCCGGCGACGAAGCGCCCTTCAATTCCCTCGATGCGCTTGCAGGATGGGTGGCGGCGCTGGGTTTCAAGGGCGTACAAATCCCCAGCTGGGACGCGCGCCTGTTCGACCTGCGTACAGCCGCGGACAGTCGTACGTATTGCGACGACATCAAGGGCGTACTGGCGCAGCACGGCATAGCAATCACCGAACTCTCCACCCATATCCAGGGCCAGCTCGTCGCGGTCCATCCCGCCTTCGACGAGATGTTCGACGGCTTCGCCGATCCCGCCGTACGGGGTAACCCGAAGGCGCGGCAGCAATGGGCGGTGGAACAGCTGCTGCTCGCCGCGAAGGCGTCAGCCAATCTGGGGCTTACTGATCATGCGAGCTTCTCTGGCGCTCTGGCCTGGCCCTACTTTTATCCCTGGCCGCAACGGCCTGCCGGCCTGGTCGAGGCAGCCTTCGATGAACTTGGCAAGCGCTGGCTGCCCATACTCAATGCGTTTGATGCGGCGGGTGTGAATATTGGTTATGAAATTCATCCGGGAGAAGACTTGCACGACGGCATCACCTTCGAGATGTTTCTGGACCGTGTACAACACCATCCCAGAGCAAATATTTTGTATGACCCAAGTCATTTACTCCTGCAACAACTTGACTATCTCGGCTTTATGGACGCTTACAAAGACAGGATAAGACTCGTGCATGTCAAGGATGCCGAGTTTAATCCGACGGCAAAACAAGGAGTCTATGGTGGCTATCAGCCCTGGATAGATCGCGCCGGGAGATTCCGCTCACTGGGTGATGGACAGATTGATTTCGGTCAGATTTTTTCCAAACTCGCCGCCAATGACTTCGAAGGCTGGGCCGTACTGGAATGGGAATGTTGTCTGAAGCATCCCGAAGATGGCGCAAGAGAAGGCGCGGAATTTATCAACCACCACATCATCCGCGTGACCGAGAAAGCCTTCGATGATTTCGCCGACGCCGGTACCGATGCTGAAGCCAATCGTCGCATTCTGGGAATTTCGGAATGAACCGCATTCGGCTCGGAATGATTGGCGGTGGACAAGGTGCGTTTATCGGCAACGTCCACCGCATGGCGTCACGGCTCGATGATCGTTATGAACTCGTCGCCGGCGCCTTCAGTAGCGACAGCTCGCGCTGCATCGAGTCGGCGCGTGAACTCGGCGTCGACACCGCGCGCGCCTATGCCGATTACCAGACTATGGCGCAGCGTGAGGCGGCGCGAGAGGACGGCATTGAAGTCGCGGTGATTGTGACGCCAAATCATCTGCATTTCGATATCGCACGGACCATGCTCTCGGCTGGAATTCATGTCATCTGCGACAAGCCGTTGGTGACCTCGGTCGAGGACGCTGTGCAACTGGAAGCACTCGTACACACGAGCGGGCTACTGTTTGCGGTGACCTACAATTACAGCGGGTATCCCCTCGTGCGACAGGCCAGGGAGATGGTCGCCGCCGGTGAATTGGGGACCCTGCGTCTGGTGCAGGTTGAATATCCCCAGGACTGGCTCGCAACCAAAGCGGAAGCGCAGGGTCTGAAGCAGGCCGAGTGGCGCACCGATCCCGCGCGTGCCGGTATGGGGGGCAGCCTCGGTGACATCGGTACTCACGCCTTCCATCTGGCCGAGTTTGTCAGCGGCCAACAAGTCACGAGCCTGCTGGCCGAGCTGGATTGTTTTGTTGAAGGCAGAACGCTGGACGATAACGCCCAAATTCTGCTGCGCTACAGTGGCGGTGCCAAGGGTTCACTGTGGGCGAGCCAGGTTGCTATCGGTCACGAGAATGGTCTGCGTCTGCGAGTCTATGGCGACAAGGCCAGTCTCGAGTGGCAGCAGGAAGACCCGAATCAACTGATTTTCCAACCCCTCGGTGAGCCTCGACGGGTGCTCACACGGGCGGGAGCAGGACTGTATAGGCTGAGTGCCGAGTCGTCGCGTCTCCCGGCTGGCCACCCTGAGGGTTTCCTCGAGGGGTTCGCCAATCTGTACCGGGAATTCGCTGATTGCGTGGAGGCGCGCCGCGCCGGCAAGGATCGCCACATCACCGATACGCTAATTCCTGCTGTTGGCGATGGCGTGAAAGGTGTACGCTTCATTGAGGCCGCTGTTACCTCTGCCAGGGCCGGTGGGGTGTGGCAATCGTTGCGCTAACGGCCCATCAAGAACAAGCAACATCAAGCAACATCAAGCAACAACAAGCAGCAACAAGTAGCAATAAGAAGAACAGGGGGAGCACTTGTCCACTACGCGAATATTCAGCAATTTCGGTTCGAAACCACTGTCCAGGCGCGCGTTTCTGCGCCATTCCGTCCTTCTGTCTGCTGCCTGTACGCCGCTGGGGAACAGCCTGGCCCAGGGCAGGCAGATCACACGCCCAGGCCTGCAGCTGTATACGCTGCGCAATGAATTGGCGCAGGATTTCGAGGGCACACTGGCTCGAGTAGCCGCGCTCGGTTACAAGGAGATGGAGTTCGCCGGATACTTCGATCGCACTCCCGCCGAGATTCGCGCGATCCTCGACCGCAACGGGCTCACCTCGCCTGCCGCCCACATTCAACTCGCGGCCGTGCGTAATGATCTCGATGCCATGATCGAATCGGCGCTCACAATCGGGCAGCGCTATATCGTGATCCCCTTCCTGCAACCCAATGAACGCACGCTTGGCGACTTTGAACGGCTCATCGAAACCCTCAATCACGCAGGCGAGGCCGCGCGCAGTGCCGGCCTTAAAATGGCCTATCACAATCACGATTTCGAGTTCACTCCGATCGATGGCCACATACCTTACGAGTTGCTGCTCGAGCAAACAGATCCGGAGCTGGTTGATTTCGAGTTGGATCTTTACTGGATCCGGTATGCCGGTGTTGACCAAACCCGTTATTTCGATAAGTACCCGGGACGCTTCTCGATGCTGCATGTGAAGGACATGAGCGCGAATCGCGACATGGCCGATGTGGGAAGGGGTCTGATTGATTTTGCCGAAATCTTCTCGCATCAGGACCGCGCCGGTTTCCAGCACTTCTTCGTGGAACATGATCGCCCGGGCGATGGCTTGGCATCAGTTGCAGTGAGTGTCCAGACTTTACGACAACTCATTTACTGAGGCAGACCTGAAGCAAAAACTCAGCAACAGGAACCGACTATGACTACTCGACGCGAAGTACTGCAGGGCTTGATCATCTCACTCGGCGGAGCCTCGGCCCTGACCGCCTGCGGTGGCATGGCGACAGTGATGTCCACGCATCCGCAAACCGCGCCCCGATTCTATACGGCACGTGAGTGGGCGCTCGTCGCTCGCGTAAGCGAACTGATAATCCCCCGCACCGAAACCCCAGGTGCACTGGACGTTAATGTGTCTGGCTATCTCGATGGCCTGATGGCTGACTGGGCGAGCGCTGAAACGAGTACCTCGCATCGGCAGGAGTTGGCTCAACTCGATGCCGAGTTGCTGCGGCGAGCGGGCGGTGATTTTGTCGCGCTGGAAGCAGGCGCAGCCGAAGCCACGCTCGCACAGCTCGATGCCGAGGCCTTTGGTGCAGGCGACAATCTCGGGGGTTATCGCCGACTCAAGGGTTACATTACCCAGTCCTATTTCGCGACAGAGGATGGCGCGCTGGAAGAATTGAAGTGGGTAGCCGTGCCAGGCCGCTGGGACCCAGCCGTCGATATCAGTCGGCGCTAGTCCGATTGTGGCCATCTTGTAACTGGATCAGACATTTAATTCATAGGGGAAACACACGTGGCGGATTTCGATGCAATCGTAGTGGGCTCTGGGATGAGTGGTGGCATGTCGGCCAAGGAACTCACCGAACGCGGACTGAAGGTATTGGTGCTGGAGCGCGGACCCGAGATCGTTCCGGAACGCGACTACAGCGATCAATTGGCTCCGTGGCAGACGCCGAATTTTGATCTCATCCCCGAAGACGAGATCGCCCGCCACTATCCGAAACAATATGGCGGCGTCGCCTACGCGATAAAACAGTCCAACAAGGAATTCTGGGTGAAGGATGATGAACACCCTTACGAGACTGCTGAAGGCACCGACTACGACTGGTTGCGGGGTTACCATACTGCGGGTCGCTCGATCATGTGGAGCCGCCAGACTTACCGCTGGAGCCAACAGGATTTCGAGGCGAATAAACGCGATGGCCACGGCATCGACTGGCCGGTTCGCTATGAAGATATTGCGCCGTGGTATGACAAGGTTGAGACGTTCATCGGTGTGTCAGGTAGCAAAGAAGGTCTGCCACAACTACCCGACAGCCAGTTTCAGCCGGCGTTCGAGCTCACCGACGCCGAGAAACATTTCAAGGCCAGAGTCGAGGCGAAATTTCCCGGTCGCAACATCATCCCTGCCCGTATCGCCCATTTAACCAACGCAACCGAAGAACAGCGATCGCTGGGACGCTCGAACTGCCAGGCGCGCAATCGCTGCCATCACGGCTGCACCTTCAAGGCGTATTTCTCTTCTTTAAACGCATCCCTGCCGGCAGCCCAGCGCACTGGTAATCTGACCATGGTACACAACGCGATCGTGCAATCCGTGGAATATGAAGCGGGCACGAATCGTGTGACCGGCGTGCGAGTCGTTGATGCCGTCACCAACGAGAAGAAACTGTACACCTCTCGCCTGCTTTTTCTGAATGCCTCGGCCATGGCTTCGGCCATGATCCTGCTGCAATCGAAATCGGAGCGTTTTCCCAATGGTCTAGCCAACGATTCAGATCAGGTCGGCAGGAATCTCATGGACCATGTCAGTGGTGCGAACGCCAGTGGTCTGCTCAGCGGCTTTGAGAATCTCAAAATATTTGGTCGCCGCCCCGGTGGTATCTATATTCCTCGCTATGCCAATGCAACCGAGCACGACAAGCCCTATCTGCGCGGTTTCGGCTATCAGGGTGGCGGCGTTCCGGTGGACCACAGCAATGGCCAGATTGCCGGCATCGGCAAGGCTTTCAAGGAGGCGCATCGCCGACCAGGCCCCTGGCGCATCAGTATCAGCGCCTTCGGGGAACAGTTGCCGAATGCGAATAATCGCCTGACCTTACATCCATCGAAGCGCGATCGCTGGGGTAACCCATTGGCGGTGTTCGACGTACGTTACAGCGACAATGAGCGCATCATGCTGGAGGAAGCGAGCAAGGATGCGGTCGCGATGCTGGAGGCGGCCGGTTGCACGAACATTCAACGCTCGCCGGTTAACCTCACGAAACCCGGCAATCGCATTCACGAGATGGGCAGCGCTCGCATGGGCAGAGATCCGCAGACCTCGGTGTTGAACGGCTGGTGCCAGGCCCATGCGGTACCCAACCTGTTCATCACCGACGGCGCCTTCATGACTTCTTCGGCGTGTCAGAATCCTTCATTGACGTACATGGCGTTTACGGCGCGGGCGGCCGATTACGCGGCCAGGTTGATGGCAGAGGGAGTGTTTTAGGGGATATCTCGAGCGGCAACACTCCAATCGGGTCGTTTGTGTTGACGCCGACGACCCGCCTGCAGCCTGCCAATAGCACCCTCGCAGCAGGGCGAATCAGGGATCGAGCGGCAGCAATTCGATCTTTCTAAACTCCGTTGGATGACTCTCCGCCTGAATCGCGATGAAACCTCCACGAAGTGCGAGTCCCTGCCCGGCGGCCAGCAAACGCTGGGCATCTGCGTCTGCCGGATCCAATTGCGGCCCGGAATACTCAAAAACCAATTCCCCGTTCACGAGGTGGCGAATGAGCTCATCGCTTCTCACCTCGATGTCCAGGCTTACCCATTGGTCGCCGGCGTAGGTGGCTGAGCTCGAATTCTGGCAGTGGGGTGTAAACAACGCACCCCTGAAAAGATAATGGGTACCGGGAGAGCAAACATTGCCCGTAGGGCGCGGGTTGACGCCGTCGCCACCCAGTAACTGAGCCTCTATCGATACCGGGAATTCCTGGTCCAAAGTCATCGTCGCCGGATCCTGACTGTGCAGCATCAGCCCATTATTGCGAATTGCCCAGGCGGGCCCCTGCGCGAGTTGACTACCTACGAAACGGTATTCAACGTGCAGGCGATAGTGTGAAAAAGCAGATTTGTAGAACAGATGGCCAAATTCACCGTTGAAGACGTCCCAGTCCTCATAGCTCACTCGCAATATGCCGTTGTCGACCCCAAAGGTGTCACGCAGATTGATGCCAAGGGCAGAGCCGGTAAACTTCGGAATCCAATCCTTCAGGTCCTTACCGTTGAAGAGCGCGATCCAACCCGTCTCAGTTGTTTGCGCGCCACTTGCTGCAGGCACCAGTGCAGCGATCAACAGACAAACCAGGTGCCGACGAAGGCTGGGCAAGCACCGAGTGAGCATTGGTTAATCTTCTCCGCGTTAAAGTAGTTGCCTTCCTGCTCTACACACTCTCGCTGAGACTGCTCTTATAGGTTTCTGTCAACAGCAGGACGCACAGCAACGACAACATCGAGGCGATGAAGATGTAGACCGACACCCACATGATGTCGTATTCCTTCCATAGAATGGTTGCAATAGTTGGAGCGAAGGCGCCGCCGATGATGGCTCCGATCTGGTAGCCGAGCGAGGCACCGGAGTATCGCACCTCGGTGCTGAACAGCTCGGTGAAGAACGCCGCCTGTGGGCCATACATCATGCCGAGGAAGATCAGACCGCCAGCGACGGCAACCACAACCAGCAGGAAACTGCCGGTGGCGATGAGTGGGAATAACGCAAAGCCCCACACACCGGTGAGGAACGCACCCAGCATGAAGACGCCGCGGCGACCCATGCGGTCAGAATAGGCAGCGGCGAAGAACTGGCTAGGAATCTGTAGTGCCGAGGCGATCAGGACCGCCAACAGCATGCTGTCGCGGCTCATGTTCGCGCCTTCCGGGTCGCCACCAAAAGCCAACACGAAGCCAATCAGGATATAAAACGTGACCTGGATCGAGAGGAACGCACCCGCCGCCAGAGCGATCCGTTTCGGGTAACGAATCAGTGCTTCCAGTACCGGTGAGCGACGCACAACGCGTTGTGCGTGGGGAGTCTCGGCCAGTTGCCTGGCTTTCAGTGCCTGCAACTCCTTGAACGCCTCCGTGTCTTCCATGTGCAGTTGCACATACATGCTGATCCCGATCAGAAGCACGCTGGAGAGGAATGGCACACGCCAGCCCCAATCCATGAAGGCCTCTTCGGAGACGAGTGAGCTGATAATGATAAAGGCGAGATTGGCGAGAATGACACCAACCGGGGCGCCAGCCTGAGCATAGGCGCCGTAATAGCCGCGCTTGTCTGCCGGCGCGCTTTCGGTGACGAGCAACATGGCGCCACCCCACTGACCGCCGATGGCGAGCCCCTGGGCAAAGCGCAGCAGACTTAGCAGAATCGGTGCCGCGATGCCGATGGTGGCAAAGGTCGGCAGCAGGCCGATCGCGGTCGAGGCGATGCCCATCAACAACAAGGCGGTGACGAGGGTGCGCTTGCGGCCGATGCGATCTCCGAAATGCCCGAACAGAATGCCGCCTAGCGGACGGGCGATGAAACCGAACGAGAAGGTGCCGAAGGACAGAATCAGGGCGATGGTTGGCGAACTGTCGGGAAAGAAAGCGGTGGGAAACACCAGGGCCGCTGCAGTGGCATAGAGGAAGAAGTCGTACCATTCGATGCTGGTGCCTGCCAGCGCGGTGATGGCCACTTTGCGCATGCTGGCTCGAATGTGTTCCGGATCGCTGGCGAGTGGTGCGGCTGAGTCGATAGACATGCTCTCTCCCGTAATTCTTATTGGTTTTTCACAGTACGGTGTGTGTGCCTTTTTCAGGCAAGTGCCCGGCAGCATAGCAGGAAAATCCGTCGTCAAGGAGTAATAATTTGCCGCAAATCGAGTATGATGCAACCCATGACCTACGTCCTGTTTCGCTATCTGCATTTCCTCGCAATCTTCGTGCTGGCAGGCACGATTGTCATTGAGAACATCGCCAGCAAACCAACAATTTCGGGAGAGGATGCCCGCAATCTCGCGAAGGTTGATGCCGCCTATGGGGCCTCAGCGGGTTTCGTTCTGTTGTTCGGACTGTTGCTCTGGTTCGTCGTGGGCAAGCCCAGTGAGTTCTACACGAATAACCCCGTCTTCCTGCTCAAGGTCGCCCTGTTCGCCCTGATCGGTTTACTCTCCCTCTTCCCGACCCTGTTCTTTATCAAGCATCGAAAATCGACTGCCGAGACAATTGTGATGCCAAGACACCTGATTGTGCTGCTGCGAATCGAACTGGTTGTGCTGTGCATCCTGCCTGTGCTGGCCTTTCTCATGGCGCGCGGCATTGGTCTGCCTTCATAACAAAAAATTTAATAACAATAATTTTAATAACAACTACCCTATACAATATGAAATTCTTTGCCCAACTCCCCGGATCGACTCGACACCAGTTGCAGCTCGCGGCGCTGGCCGCCGTGCTCACTTTGCCAGGACCAGGTCTGGCTCTGGACAAGGAGGCCTTGCGTCGCGCGATCTCTGGTCCCGATCGTGAGGTCACGGATTTCGTCAGGGACGAGGCGCGCAAACCGGTCGAGGTATTGGATTTCCTTGGTGTCGACACCGGCATGACCGTGCTCGATCTCTACGCAGCCGGCGGTTACTACACCTTCATCCTGTCCAAGGCGGTGGGACCCACTGGCAAGGTGTATGCCCAGAACACACCGCGAGGCCTTCGCTTCGAGGAAGATCGCCAGGAAATCACCCAGGGCGAGGCTCTCGATAACAAGATTCGTCAGGGCAACCTCACCAACGTCACCCACATCGTGAAGCCTCTGCAAGAGATCGGTCTCGCCGACGGCTCCCTCGATGCGGTGATCGTCGCACAAACCCTGCACGACTATTACAACCCGAATCCGGAAAGGGCGATGGAGATGTTGCAGACCCTGAAACGCCTGCTGAAGCCCGGTGGGGTCATCGGCATCACCGATCACATCGGCATTGCCGGTCGCAACAATCGCGCCATGCACCGAATGCAGACCCAACAGGCGATCGATCTGGCGGAACAGGCTGGCTTTATCGTCGAATCCAGTGAATTGCTGCGCGCACCCGCGGACGATCACAGTCGCAGCATTTTCGATCCGCGACTCAACCGGAATACCGACCGCTTTCTGCTGCGACTGCAGAAACCGCACTGAACGGCCACAAAGCGCCACAGAATCACCGGCGTAGACGCAGCTTGTGCTTTTAGGCCATCGGCAAATTTGCTACTCTCATGGCGATTCGATCACGGCCCAAGGCGCATGGGAGTTCACAATGTCAGCCCCACGAAAAATGAGAAAAATACCGATCGCACTACTGCTGTTAGGCCTGGGCGGAAGCCTCAATGCCCAGACAGACACCTATGCAGTACCCCGGCTCGCCGATGGCACGCCTGACCTTCAGGGCATCTGGACCAACAACACCATCACTCCGCTGACACGCCCTGCCAGCTACGGCAACCAGCTGATACTGGACCGCGAGGAGGCGTTGCAACTCGAACGGGAAGTAGCCGCCTTTACCGAGGCCGCTGACCAGCCCAGCGATCCCAACCGCGAGGCCCCAACCAAAGGCCAGATTGATCTCGCCGACAGTTACAACAATTTCTGGTTCGACGATGGCACTGAGGTCGCCCGCTACAACGGCGAATACCGCAGCTCGCTCATTATCGATCCGGCCAACGGTCAGTTACCCGCCTACACTCCAGCCGCCGAAACCCGCATTGCCGCTGCTCGCGCCGAACGCGATGGGCGCGGCAGTTTCGACGGCCCCGAATCTCGCCCACTGCCCGAACGTTGTCTGCTCTCGTTCGGTTCCAGCAGCGGACCACCCATGCTGCCAATTCTTTATAACAATCATTATCAGATTGTGCAGTCACCCGGCTATGTAATGATTCTGGTGGAGATGGTGCATGATGCCCGCATTATTCGCGTGGACGGCGAGCCCCTGCCAGAGGTGATGCAGCCGTGGATGGGAGATTCCATCGGGCATTGGGAGGGAGACACGCTCGTGGTGGAAACCAGCCGTTTCAATTCACTCCAGCAATTCCGCAACTCATCACAGAACATGCGCGTGACCGAGCGTTTCACTCGCGTCGCTGATTCCACGATCAACTACAGCTTTACCGTGGAAGATCCGGACACCTTCGCCCAGTCTTTCTCGGCCGAGATTCCCATGCATCTGACAAGCGACCGGTTGTATGAATACGCGTGTCACGAGGGCAATTATTCGCTGCCTGGTGTCCTCGCCGGTGCACGTCTCGATGAGCGGCAATAGCCTGACTGCGGAGCCTGCCTACCCATGACCAACCAGGATAACCCTTACACTCTGAGTCGTCGGCAATTCCTGGGCAGGAGTGGCCAGGTGAGCCTGGCCGCAGCCCTCGGCATGGCCGTGCCCTTCGGTCACCTGCTGCCCCGCGGGCTCGCACCGGTGGCCTACGCGGCGAATCAGGCAGCAATCGACGGCAAGGAGGGTTTGATTATCCTGGGCGATCGCCCGCTGAACGCCGAGACTCCGGCCCATCTGCTGGATGATGCCGTCACCCCCAATCGCTATATGTTTATCCGTAACAATGGTGTGCCACCGGTAAACGTCGACCCCGCTACCTGGCGACTGGAGATCAGCGGCGAATCGTGTGAGCGCCCGACGAGTTTCAGCATCGCCGATCTGAAGCAGCGCTTCGAAACTATTACCCTGCAATTACAACTGGAATGCGGTGGCAATGGTCGCGGTGAATTCAGCCCGGCAGCCAGCGGCAACCAGTGGTCGGTGGGTGCTGTCGGCTGCCCCCGTTTCACGGGCGTGCGTCTGCGCGATGTCCTGCAGTACTGCGGCATTAACGGCGACGCCGTCTATGTCGGTTACTACGGCGCGGATACACATTTGAGTGGAGATGCGAGCCTGGATACGATTTCCCGGGGCGTCCCGATTGCCAAGGCGCTGGAGCCAGAGTCTCTGATCGCCTGGGCCATGAATGGTGAGGACATTCCCTTGCATAATGGCTACCCCCTGCGACTCGTGTGCGCAGGCTGGCCCGGATCGGTATCCGGCAAATGGTTGCGGCGACTGGTGGTGCGGAATCAGGTACACGATGGCGAGAAGATGCTTGCCCCGTCCTACACCATGCCCGCCTATCCGGTAGCGCCGGGCACCCGAGTGCCCGACAGCGATATGCGCATCATCGAGTCGATGCCGGTGAAGTCGCTGGTCAGCTTTCCCGCCTCGGGCATCACACATAACTTGCGTGAGCGGCTGGATATTCGCGGTCACGCCTGGGCTGGTGACAACCAGATCAGTGCCGTGTTCCTCTCCATCGATTTCGGGGCTACCTGGCTTCCTACTGCCCTGCAACCCGCGGCCAATCGCCTGGCCTGGCAGAACTGGCAGAGCTGGGTCCAGTTCCCGGAGAAAGGCTACTATGAAATCTGGGCACGAGCGATGGATGACCGGGGACGATCCCAGCCCATGGTCGTGCCGGGCTGGAATCCCCGTGGCTATCTGAATAACGCCTGCCACCGCGTTGCCGTGCAGGTTGTCTGATGCGCGCACTGCTGCACACCTGTCTGTTCTGCGTCGTGCTCACGGCGATCGGCGTCTCGGCACTGCCAAGTTCAGCCCAGGAGTCCGACCGCGTTACCGGACTGATCATGGAACCGGGCTGGCAACTGGTGCAGGCGAACTGCACCGCCTGCCATTCGACGCAACTCATTACCCAGAATGCCGGCGACCGTGCCGTGTGGCTCAGTCGCATTCGCTGGATGCAGGATACCCAGGGGCTGCCGGAGCTGCCAGGCGAGATCGAATCCGGCATACTCGATTATCTGGCAGCAAACTATGGCCCCAGAGCAGTGTCTCGTCGTCCCAATCTCGCCGCTGACCTGATGCCTGCGAACCCTTATCCTAACTGAATCACCTGACTGCTGGCCGTCTGCACACCCATGAGTACTTCCATCAAACGTTCCCTCAGCAAGACCATCGAAGCGCCCGCCGAGCGCGTCTTCGACTCCTGGTTGATTCCAGCCGTCGTCGGACGCTGGATGTTCAACACGGATTTACAAAGCGAAACCCTCGTCGAGCTGAATAACAAGGTACGACCCAAAGGTGATTTCGACTTTCGCGTCACGCGCGGTGGCAAACCCGTCGCCATCACCGGCGAATATCACGTCATCGATCGACCGGTAAGGCTGGAGTTCAGCTGGCGCGAGAATGAGGGTCCCGAATCGACGGTACTCGCCCGCTTCGAGGCCTTCGATAACTGCACTCATGTGCGACTCGTGCTGACACTCGATGCGGCGCTCGGGGACGAGGCCGATCGCATCAAGAAGTTGTGGACTCAGCGCTGCAACAAACTGGCGCAGCTCCTCGCCAAATAAGCCCCTCGGGGATCTCCGGACACCACCATGTCACGCACGTTTCGATCGCTGCAGGTCTTCAACTATCGCGTCTGGGCAGCGGGTTCGTTTGTCTCCAATATCGGCACGTGGATGCAGCGTGTGGCGCAGGACTGGATCGTCCTCACGGAGCTGACCGATCACAATGCCACCGCTGTAGGCATTGTAATGGGTCTGCAGTTCGGGCCGCAGATGCTGTTGTTGCCCTTCACCGGTGCCGCCGCCGATTCGCTGGATCGTCGCAAATTGCTGTTCGTGACACAGACCATCATGGGACTGCTGGCTCTGGGGCTGGGTTTGCTCACGCTGACCGGCCTGGTTGAACTGTGGCACGTGTACGTGTTTGCCTTCGGACTCGGTTGCGTCACGGCCTTTGATTCGCCCACCCGGCTCAGCTTTGTCTCGGAGCTGGTACCCGCCAGCGAGCTCTCCAACGCGGTCGCCATCAATTCCACCTCGTTCAATTCCGCGCGCATGATTGGCCCGGCGATTGCCGGAGTGCTGATCGGCGCCATCGGTTCGGGTTGGGTATTCCTGCTCAACGCGGCGTCCTTCGTCGCCGTCCTGTGGGCCTTGCGACTGCTGCGATTGGACGAGATCACGCCCCGCGAGCGGGCGGCGGCCAGTCGGGGTTCATTCGTAGCCGGCTTTCGCTATGTGTTGAACCGTCCCGATCTGTCCACTGTTCTGCTGATGCTCTTGCTGATCGGTACCTTTGCCGTGAACTTCCCGATCTTCATCGCCACCATGACGGTCAAGGTGTACCACGCCGGCGCCAGTGAATACGGCTTGCTCACCTCGATGATGGCGATCGGATCGGTTGCTGGTGCCCTGCTCGCGGCTCGCCGCGAGGCGCCTCGTATCGGCATCCTGATTCTCGCGGCGCTGTGTTTTGGATTGGGACTGGCGGTGGCGGCGGTGATGCCGAGTTTCTGGCCATTCGCGGTAGTGCTGGTGTGCGTGGGCTTGTCAGCACAGAGCTTTACGACGACGTCCAATGGTGCGCTCCAGCTCTGGACCGAGCCTGGCATGCGGGGGCGAGTGATTGCCCTGTTCCTGTCAGTAGCGCTGGGAGGCACCCCAGTCGGCGCGCCTCTGGTGGGCTGGATAGCCGATACCTTTGGACCACGTTGGGCCCTGTTGACCGGGGCCACTGCCTGTTTCCTGGCGGTGGCGGTAGGTTTGCGTTACCTCAGGCGCCACTGCAATCTGCAGGTGACGTGGCGGGCTGGGCTCCCCCGCTTCCGTTTCGATGAACCGGGGCCACCTGCCCATCTGCGCCCGGCGCCGGCAGCCAGTGCCGTCGCCGATGTTGCAAGCGAGACGGACTAGCGGCCGATGTTAGACATTTCGGCCGCGCGTATGGTGCGTTCGGCAGCCTCGGGCAGAATATAGCCATCTCGGACATTCTGTTCGGCGACGGCGCGAACGGCCGCGACATAGCTCGAATGATTCGGGTACAGCGCCTTGAGGGTGGCTGCATCGAAGGGTTCGTGTGAACCGTACAGGAAGCAGAAGCGGTTGCTGCCGTTGTTCATGCCGGTATTGCGCGCCGTGGGAACGGCATGCTCAGCCAGCCGAATGCCACCAAGGATATTGCCGCGCTCGTCCCGCGCGAATTCCAGCTCCGGCATCATGTGTGCCACCTGCAAAGGCTCCGCTGTCGGAGGGGGTACATCATCGCGAATCCAGGTCACCATGTGCTCGAAGGCAGCGTCCATGACATCCCGGAAGGGCACGCGACTGTGGGCCGGCAGTTCGCAGCCGGGGTCACGTGCGGCGGCGGCGGCGATCGGCAAGCCTTCACGCAGGTTGCGGACGCGGGCGTATTCGACCTCGAAGGCGATGTCGACATGGGAGGCGCCGGCGACTTCCCATTGCCGGAAGTTGGCGCTGGCGGGCTGTGGCTCGGCGGCACGACGCGGCATGTCAGTCTCCGCCATCAGCTTGAAGATCTTCACGTCCTGATCGTCACGGATGCGACCACCACCGCCATGCACGATTACGCCATCATAGATCGGCTCTAATGGATGAACAGAGTTGAGGTAAGTCGCGAGTCGACTCGCAGACTGCGAATGGCCCGTGGCGATGATCTGTTCAGCTTTGAGGCCGTTGAGAATGTCGACCTGTCCGGCCGGGGTCGCTTCGCCGATGCGATTAATGGCGCGCCCAACGGCCGAGAAGATGTCATAAGACAGGTCGTCGTTAGCCACCATGCCGTCGTGGGTGATATCCAGACTGCTGTAGCGTTGTGGACTCCATTCCTTCATGGTGTCGATGCCCATCTGCTGTGCCGAGACAACTACGAACGCATAGCCGTTCTGCACCAGATGTACGCCGGACTGCCACCAGTCGATGTCCTTGTCCGGACCACCAGTGACATTGATCCACTCAACCACGACCACGCCGTTGAACTTGCTGGCATCTGTCGGACGCCGCACGATCAGGCGAGTGCGGTAGCGATGACCGGAGTCAATGACGCTGCCGGTTTCCATCGCACTGGTGGTGTAGCGATTGCCGGTGCCTTCGATGAAGTACTCTTCTTCGACATAGCCATTGGCGGTGAGTTCGATAGCCGACGCGCTGTAGATCGCATTCAGTGACGGATGTGGTTCGACCGGGATCGGTCCGGTGATTGTCGCTGCGGGGACTGCGGCGGTGGCGAAGCCACTCACGCACACGAACGCGAGTCCGAGAAATTGGCTCGAAAGCTTGGGCCGTGTGCGGTCGCTCATTGTCTGCATGGCGCTCTCCTGTGAATCATCTGTAGTTTTTGTTGGATTCAGTGCTTTACTGCCGACTTACTGCCAGCTCTTCACCAGTTCATCATAATCGACCGTGATCGGCGTCGGCTTCTCGTTAGCGAGCTTCGGTTTCGGGGCGCCAGGCTGGCTCAGCCAGTATTCGCGACTGCGCGGCTCACTTAGTCGCGGCCCGCACTCTCCCAGCACGCCCGCGCGTTCGAGGCGTTGCATCAGCCGTTCCTGGGCAACCGCCAACGCGGTTAGCGCTTCCTGCGGAGTCTTCGCGCCGGAGGAAGCATCGCCGATGTTCTGCCACCACAATTGCGCAAGGCGTGGATAATCGGGCACATTTGTGCCGGTCGGTGTCCATTGCACGCGGGCCGGGGAGCGGTAGAACTCGACAAGACCGCCGAGTTCGGCAGAGCGGTCGGTGAAACTCTGGTGACGGATATCGGAGTCACGAATGATCGTCAGGCCCACGTGGCTCTTCTTCAGCGACACCGTCTTCGACGTCACGAACTGGGCATACAACCAGGCGGCCTGCGCCCTGTCGGTGGGCGTGGATTTCATCAGCGTCCAGGAACCGGTGTCCTGGTAACCCAGCTTCATGCCCTCTTCCCAATAGGCACCGTGTGGCGAGGGAGCCATGCGCCACTTGGGGGTGCCATCGGCATTCATCACAGGCAGTCCCGGGGCGACCATGTCTGCGGTGAAGGTCGTGTACCAGAAGATCTGTTGGGCGATGTTGCCCTGTGCCGGCACTGGTCCAGCCTCACTGAAGACCATGCCAGCTGCTTCCGGAGGCGCATAACGACGCAGCCAGTCCACGTATTTAGTCAGGGAATAGACGGCCGCCGGGCCATCGGTGGCGCCACCGCGCTCGACGGTTGAGCCCACCGGACTGCAACCCTCGACCCGGATGCCCCATTCGTCGACCGGCAATCCATTGGGAATGCCCTTGTCACCGGCACCAGCCATGGACAGCCAGGCATCGGTGAAACGCCAGCCAAGTGACGGATCCTTCTTGCCATAATCCATGTGTCCATAGACTTTCTGGCCGTCGATGGTACCGACATCATTCGTAAAGAATTCGGCGATATCCTCATAGGCGGACCAATTCACGGGCACACCGAGCTCATAGCCATAGCGATCCCGGAACTGCTGCTTGATGGCGGGATCGGTAAACCAGTCATAGCGAAACCAGTAGAGGTTGGCAAATTGCTGATCGGGCAGTTGATAGAGCTTGCCATCGGGACCGGTGGTGAAGGAAATGCCGATGAAGTCATCGAGATCCAGCGTCGGTGAGGTGACCGAAGCGCCTTCGCCTGTCATCCAGTCACTCAGGTTGCGCACCTGCTGATAGCGAAAGTGGGTGCCGATCAGGTCGGAGTCATTGACGTAGGCGTCATAGATGTTTTCGCCTGACTGCATCTGGGTCTGCAGTTTCTCGACCACATCGCCCTCGCCGATCAGGTCGTGCGTCACGCGAATGCCCGTAATCTCGCTGAACGCGCGAGCGAGCGTCTGTGCCTCGTATTCATGAGTTGTGATGGTCTCGGAAACGACCTTGATCTCCATGCCGACGAACGGGCGCGCCGCCTCAATGAACCAGTTCAGTTCTGCCATCTGCTCGTCATTACTGAGAGTCGAGGGTTGAAACTCGGGCAACCAGCGCCGCGCATCGTCAACATCTGCGTGTGCGACCGAAGTCGAGAGATTGCAGGCCAGCAGAATTGCCAGGCTCAGCGCGGATTTGCGGGTTTCACATCGGGTCATGCCGTACTCCTTATGATTCTTGTTCTGATTCTGCGCGTCGACGGGTCTTGCGCTGTTCACACGAGCAGGAAAACCAACACTGCATAGATGCAACAGATCACGACACCCCACCACAGGTTGCCGGCTCCGAATCCGAGCCAGGCGAGGCAGATGAAGGCACTGCCAAGCAGCGAGATAAACAGGCGATCGCCCCGGGTAGTCTCGAAGCGCAACACACCGACGCGAGGGCCGCCACCGGGACTAAGATACTCCCATAGTGAGAGCGCGGCGATAAGGCCGGCGATGACCAGAAAGAAACTTGCTGTCGGTTGTGTCCAGGCCATCCAGGACAGATCCATAGGGCTACCCCTGGGGGCGTTTCGCGGCAATTTCGGGAGCTTGAGCTTAGCAAAATTTTACTCTTACCCCAATTGTTTATATGCTCCTGCGATGCCCGAAAACGCTAACCACAACACCCGCTCGCCAGGACTGCCCCACGCCGCCGTCTGCTTTTTGGGCGTCGTATTACTGCTCGCGCTGGGACTGTTTCGCTGGTCGATCGAACTGCATAGCCTGATGTTCCTGTGCCTGCTCTGGACAGGGTGCAACGCCCGCTTGCTCGGGTTCGACTACGGACAGATCCGCGAGCAGATTAGCGCCGCCATCACCAGAGCCCTGCCGGCCATCTACATCTTCATCCTGATCGGCATGATTATCGCCAGCTTCATGCACAGCGGCACGATTGCCGTGCTGATGTACTACGGACTCGATTGGTTGTCGCCGGGCCTGTTTCTCGCCATGGGCATGGTGCTGTGTGCCATCATGTCGCTCGCCACCGGCACATCCTGGGGCACAGTCGGCACCCTCGGCGTGGTGTTCATCGGTATCGGTGAAACCATGGGCATTCCGCTTCCCATAGTTGCCGGCATGATCGTCTGCGGTGCCACATTTGGTGACAAGCTCTCGCCGATCTCGGATACGACAAACCTGGCCGCAATGAGCGCCGAAACCACGCTCAATCGCCATATCTTTTCGATGTTGTACACAACCGTGCCGAGCTTCGTTCTGGCACTGCTCATTTTCGCTGTGATTGGCCTCGGCTTCACAGACCAGAATCTTGCGCTTGGTGACATTGCCGCCATTCGCGATGCACTCGCCGAAAGGTACCGGTTGTCCCCCGTTATCTGCCTGCTACCACTCGTGGTCTTGATCGTACTGAGCGCGCGGCGCGTCGCCGCGGAGATCACGATGGCGGCCAGCATCGTCAGTGCCGTGCTGGTAGCAATGTTCTATCAGGGCACCGACGTCGTCGAGGTGCTCAATGCCCTGTGGGCAAACACCCCGGGGACGACCGGCATCGACAGCCTGGATAATCTGCTAGGCCGGGGCGGCATCACCAGCATGAGCTGGACGCTGATTCTGGCGCTGCTCGCGCTCGCCCTCGGCGGCATCCTGCATGGTGCGGGCTTTCTGCATGCGCTGCTGGCGGGGCTGGTCGCGCGCATTCGCCACTTGCCAGCCCTGATTGCGACCACGATAGGAACTGGCCTGCTCGGCAACATGGCCATGGGTGAGGCGTATGTCAGCATCATTCTCAACTGCCAACTGTTTCGCCCGCGCTATGGGGAACTGCACGCCGATCCGGCACTGTTGTCCCGTTCGGTGGAGGAAGGGGCTACGCTCACGACCGGGCTGATCCCGTGGACCACGGCGGGAACATTCTATGCCGCTACGCTGGGCGTACCCGTGCTGGACTATGTGCCCTTCGCCTTCTTCAACTATCTGAATGCGGTCGTCTCGATTGCCATGGCGACACTCGGGCTCGGGCTACTCGGCTATCGTCACTCACGTTCGCACACCCACTAAGGCGGCCAGCCGTCCTCGGTTAGCGGTTGCCCCGATAGACTTGCCGGGCCTGCTCGAATTGTCCGAACACATGGGCTTTTTCTGATTCCGAGCGCCAGTCGGGCCAGGCCTCGGCCTGTTGCTGCAGGTTATCGATCCAGCGCAGGCCGTACTCGGCGGCGGCCGGGTTACGTACCGGAGCTCCGTCCACCTCGAACCAGACCGGATTCGTCAGTGCCTGGGCGTAGTCCACATCCAGGGGGAAGCGTTGTTCCGGCGCGCCTTCGGTACGCAGGTGACACCAACCGCTGCGATCGATTGTCACCGTCGTCGCGATATCCAGACGGTGACGATCGCGTCGTAACGGGAAGCGCTCGGCGACTTCTCCATTACAGACCAACAGCACTTCATTCAGGGGCGTAATCGAACGCAGACGCCCAGTGATTGCCACCTCGCCACCTCCGGCAGGCAGGGCTACGGTATCTCCTGGTAGCGCCGAACCCACTTCCAGCTCCAGCAACGGACCCGAACTGACGAAGGCGCGCCCCCGTTTTAGACCATCGAACCAGGCCTCCATAGTGAGACCGGCATTGCCAGTATAGACATAGGTGCGGAACGAGCCGACCAGTTTGCTTCGTTGCAGCGAACTGATGGAGTCCTCGCCGCCCGTGGCGGTCACATGCAGGCCGTTGTTCCAGACCGCATACATGGGATAGAACGCCGCGCGACTGGAATCAGACCACTCCAGCGCATCGGTGGTCCCCAGTGCCGCGTCGACGAGAAAGCCCTTGCCGCCGCCCAGATTGCCGGCAAGCGGATCGTTCTCGCCGAGGAAGGGATGCACATAGCCAGTAACCGCGCCCTGGGCCTTCGCCTTGAGGAACATGTCGGTATTACTCGGGTAAAGGCTTTCGATAGCCGTGCCTTCATAACCAGTGACAAATGGTGAAATCAGATGCTCTTGAAGGCCAAACATGAAAACGTGACCATAGAAGGGTGGTCGATACTCCTGCCCAACGACGACTACCTGGTCGGGTTCGGAAATCGAGTGAGCACCACCCCCGGGCTCGAAATATTGATAATCGAGAATCCGGTTGTCCTTGTTCGCCACCTGCTCCAGCACCAGGTCCTGATCCTCGGAGCGCGACATCAGCATCAGGTTTTCCAGCGAGTTGTGCAGATTGCCACCGTAGTTCGAATGCACGTGCGTCGAGGCGCTGTACCAGCCCTTGGCGCCCATGTCCGTCAGGCGTTCCAGCGCCACGGTCAGCGTGGTGACCTCACCAGCCGTAACCTCAGCCGCTACTTCCTGTGGCTGGAATTCGAAGCCCTTGACTACAGTGAGTGTGGCCTCCCCAACCGGCAGGGTGACCTCGAATTCGCCGGCATTGTGGAAGATCGGATCGCCCTGGGACGAGGCCCGGGCATAGGCGTCGTTCGGCGCGTAGAACTTGCCGTCCGCGGCCGTCAGATGGACCCGGTTTGGAGTGCTCGACCCGTCGGCGACGACTCGCACCTTCAGTATGCCCGTGGGTCTTGAGTAGTGCTGCTCCCGGATCGGTAGCGGTACGAGCTTGCCGCCGTAAGTCTCGAGCAGATTCAATTGCGGCAAACCACCGGCATTGGAGACAAACGCAATCCACTCCCCGTCCGGCGACCAGCGTGGATGGAAGGCATCGTGCTGGAAGAAGGTCAGCTTGTAGGGCGCACCGCCCACCGTCGGCTGCACATAAAGATTATTATATTGATCGGCCGCTCCGCTGGTCGAGGCGTAGATGAAACGCTTGCCATCGATCGAGACATCCGGGCGTGCGCGAAACAAGCTTTGCTCTGCCAATACCGTTTGCGCCTGCAGGATGCCATCGGCGATGGCCGGTATCCGCAGCACATTGCCCGAGCCCAGAGGCACATTCCGGTTAGAGACCACCAGCAATTCCTCGCCATTTGGCATCCAGGCCGGTTCGATCACCATGTCGAAGTTGCCGAAATACAGTCGGTTCGAGCCGTAGTCGTTGTCGCGGGAAACTGGCACCGGCTCTCCGGCCCACTGGCCGTTGGCGATGGCCCGCACATACAGGTTGAAGTAGCCGTTGGGTTGAGTGGAGACATAGGCGACCTTGCTGCCATCCGGCGAAAACACCGGATCGGTATAGACCGCATCGTCATCGGTCAGTTTGTGCGTGAGACCCGTGCGAATGTCGAGAATCTCGAGCTGAATACGTGCATTCGCATAATCGGCGGTATAGATGATCCAGTTACCGTCAGGCGACCAGTCCGGCGAGGAATGGTAGGCCTCGCTGTAGGTCATCTCCCAGGCATCCCCTGTTGCGGGATCCACCTTCCAGATAGAGCCCTGCATACCCACCGCGAGCCATTCGCCGTCAGGAGACCATGCCGGAGCCCACGGCGTCGAACTCGGTGCCGGCGGGAAATAGAAGTTGTGCATGTAATTGCCGCCGCTGCGGGCCGCCGGATAGGCCTGGGCCAGTGCCTGTTGTCCGATTCCCAACATCAACAACACCGCGACTGCGAATCGAACTAGCTTGAATAGGCTGGAAACCATGGTCGGAGACTCTCCTTTGGATGGACGGATCGTCCCCGACTATAACAAAAGAGAGCCGTTCGCGGCGAATCCAGAACGGAGTCCTCGGAGGTATCGCTCAAGGCTTGTCTTGTTGCTAATTGCGAGACTGAGTACGCAGAAAACCGCAGCATTCCGGAACCGCGCCCCGATTGAGAGATTGGCCAGGTCCCTGTGTTGTTCGCAAGCCTGAGAGGGTACAGGACGTCGCCCAATCCATGGCTCAGTATCCCTACAACCAGCACACTCGCACTAGACGCGACCGAGCGCAAAGCCCTTGGCGATGTGATTGCGGACAAAGTAGATGACGAGAGCCCCGGGGATGATCGTCAGTACACCGGCGGCGGCGAGGACGCCCCAATCGAGACCGGAGGCAGA
>Ga0222714_10001130_pt1 | contig 30209 bp, 31 predicted proteins | sample C33_3DmetaG_FD_165048 | JGI IMG/M metagenome (GOLD analysis project Ga0222714, IMG submission 165048) | Estuarine water microbial communities from San Francisco Bay, California, United States - C33_3D | ecosystem: Environmental > Aquatic > Marine > Unclassified | place: USA: California... | reverse complement strand
TTGTATTCTTCCAGACATTTACAAAACCAGTTCATAAGAAAGTCAAACTCTGGAAGCATGTGAAGAATACCATCGGTAGTCCGCACTTTCATCTCTGTCCAATTCCCATATCGTTGGATCGGGTTTAGAGATTCCAGAAGATCGATAACTCGTTCTGGTTGTGGATCTGGATTATCAAACCTGTGAAGATACACAGGAAACAATCTCATGGTTTTCATTTGAACTGGCACTCCGCCATAATTTCAGTTAGTGCAGCAAGGAGATTAATCTCTTGGTCTGCTACAAATGTCGATTGATATTGATACTTAGAGATGACTAGCACTGCAGCAGGGATAGACTGCGGCATCATGTTTTCATAACAAGCATCATAAACTCGTCTGAGAAGAACCGTAGGATCATTATCCAGATTGTTCACTACCCACTTTCGAACTTCTTTGAAGTTCTTTTCCGAAAGATACTTCACTAGTTCAGTGGTATTGACATTTACATCCAGAGAAAGAATCCCAGATTCAATAGAACCACCAGCGGAGTAGCGTTGAAGTTCATTAAGAACACGTCTCCAATCTGGAAAGTGCTTTTGAATTACTTCGGCAACAAGTTTCGGATTGTATTGTACACCCTCTTCCTCAAGTATAGTCCTGACACGGTTGAAGAACTTTGCTGCGATTGCTGCTTTTTGCTTTCCACCAATGGAGAAGTCAATGACTGAGCAACGTGAATGTAGGGGAGGAATGATTCGGTTTTTGTAGTTGCAGGTGAAGATGAATCGACAGTTGCCACTAAACTCCTCAATAAACGCCCGTAGACAGAGTTGTACATCATGGGTTGTGTTATCTGCCTCATCAATAATGAGGACCTTGTGTTTGCCAGTTGATTGAAGCGAGACGGTCGAAGCGAAGTTCTTCGCATTGTTTCGGACAGTATCGAGGAATCTACCTTCGTCGGATCCATTGATGACATAGTAATCTACTCCAAGTTCTTCACATAATGCTTTTGCCACCGTGGTCTTACCAATACCAGCAGAACCACAAAGGAGAAGATTAGGAATCTCTCCATTGTTAACAAACTCCTGAAAGGTTTGCTTTAGTTCATCTGGCAAGATGCAATCACTGATTGTTTTGGGACGATACTTTTCGACCCAAAGAAAATCTTTACTCATAATAATTAGTTAGTTCAAGGTTCAAGTGCGATCCAATAGCGGATACTTTCAATGCCTGTACGATTGGCAGTGCTTTCAAACAAAGCAACTTGACCGCCATGAATAGAAACTCGATAATCAGAAGGGAACAATTTCAGGTTCTCCATCTTGAAGCAGAAGCAACGATCAAGATCAGTATCTTGCAGTTCTACAGAGAATGAGTTTGCAGTATCGTTCTTCTTATCGGTAGTACAGATAGTAAGTTTACCATCTTTTCCATACAGGCAGAGGTCTGGAATATTGTAGACTTCTGCAGACTTCTTGAGTTTCAAGAAGGTATTCCATGGGAGATTGAAGGAAACATCTGCTGGAGGAAGTTCCAGTTCTTTCTCTGGAGGAGAAACAATAATCTCTGGATCTGCATAATAGATTGTACTCTTAGACTTCGAAGTATTGTCTCGAATCATCATACAGTTCTCTTTAGAGAAATCGAGAACTGGTTGCTCAGAGATCAGAATAGCACCAATCAAATAAGAAAGATCATAGATCGCTGCTTGAGTAGGAAACTGATCACTAACAACACACTTTGCCATAATGTTCTTATTGACAGAAAGTGTTGACAATGTATTACCTTCTCGGATCACCAGAGACTTGTTGATGTTGATAAAGTTCTTGAGAAGTTCCTCATAGAATTTCTTGTCAATAGTAATTTTGCTCATCAATAAACCTCAACCTTTATATTCGGACAGACCGTTGCCATTGCTATGACAACCAGCGAAATGATAGAGAAGGACCACATAATGCAGTGCTTTCAACAGATCTCGCTTGTTGCGACCATTTTTCTTTCCAAAACGAGAAAGATACTTGATAGCATTGGAACGACAGAATGCTTCAGCATCACCAATACTCTCAATCAGATCGAGAGTTTGGACTCGATTAGAACCTGCTGGATCACTACCTGTTGTGTAATGACCAATGTAGGTAGAAGAAATGTACTCATCCAGTTCCTTAAGGGTTTCCTTTTCACTGTATTTTTGTGTCATAAAATAATTACTCCATAAAGAAGGGGAATAACTCCCCCGTAGTTTATCAGAAAGGTGCTTCGGCGTCAACAGGTGCGTCAACTGAAGCATCAATCTTGGAATACAGTTCCAAGAAAGATTGTTTGGTATCCGTATCAAAACGGTTGACACAGACTTCGATTGCCTTATCACGCTTACCAAAGATTGCGTATGCCTTTGCAATATGAACAAGGCGGCGGGTGCTGATCACTTCATCAACACCACCATCATAGAAAGTCTTGCGAATAACTTGTGCCCAGCGCACCAGTTTCTCAGCAAATTCATCATCAGATTTATCCATAGCATTAGAAACAATCTTACGTTCGACAGTTTCAGTAGGATAATCCTGTTCGAAAGTGATGGGGAAACGCTCAAGGAACGCTTCATTCAGAACGTTGGTGCCGATGAATCGTCCATCGTCAGAACCCTTTCCTTTAGTGTTAGCAGTAGCGACCACAGTGAAACCAGCAGCAGGACGGACATACTTACCAATCTTCTTCAGGAACACACCATTACCTTCTAGAACAGACTGAAGGCAGAGGATTTTGTTAGATGCGAGGTCGATCTCATCAAGGAGAAGGACTGCTCCTCGCTCAAGTGCTTCCACCACAGGACCGTTGTGCCACACGGTAGAACCATCCACAAGACGGAAACCACCGATCAGATCATCCTCGTCAGTCTCGATCGTGATGTTGACACGAATCAGTTCACGTTTCAGTTGAGAACATGCCTGTTCAACACCGAAGGTTTTGCCATTACCAGACAAACCAGTGATGAACACGGGATAGAACTGCTTAGACTGAATGATCTTTTTCAGATCAGAAAAGTTCCCGAACGGGACGAAATTAGCATCTTTGTCGGGGACAAAGGAGATTTGTTCCTGATCGGGAACTTCAGCAGCAGAGTTATAGATATGTTCCAGTTTTTCTACCTCCTGTTGAAGAACCCAAATACCGCGACCAGATTTATAATTAGCAAGTTTTTTAGTGATGGTTTGATAAGTAGTTCCAACTTCTCGGGCATACTCTTGCAGTTGAGATGCAGTGATCTGATTACCATAACGTTGCTGGAGATCGCTGATCTGAAGGTTGAATGCCATGGGGTCGGTGCCTCTGTCGTTGATGTGTTTATTGTAGGTCATTGGGGGCAGGGGGTCAAGCGATTTGACCCACGAACTTCGATAAGATTGTCTTATTGATCATCTTGGCATTCATATGTTTCTTAAATGCATTGGTCAATTGACCCTTGGTTGCATTCTCGCCAACATTAATGCTGGTATCAGTTTCCTTAGAAGGAGTCCAATAGCGATTAACTTCATACTCCTGAGTTCCAACTTGCATCAAATACAATTCTTGGAAACCGCAGTTTGCGATAGCAACACACTTACTCCTTTTCCATTCCTTCTCAAGACGTTCAACCTGAGAGAAATCAAAATGAAGGTAATGTGCTTGCATCCGAATTTCGGACCTAGAGCAAAGACGGAAACCAATAATATTACAATCAACAAGATTTGAAATATACTTGATGAAGTTATTGGTAATGTAGTCCAGCATTACTTCATTCTGATACTTTGTCTTAGGATCACGAACGATAATTTTAGGACCCCAACCTGCCATTGGTTGAGAATGAATTCGATTCAAATAAGCAATATACTTATTGAATTGAGGGTATGCTGCCTCACCATCAGTAAGGAAAACAACATTTGGTTTCTCTACATTTTCTTCCCTACGAAACTGTTTGACCACATTAGGAACAGAGATAATTGCTTCAACCAGAGGTGTTCCCGAAAGAGGTAGAGAGTGTGGACCGAAGTTGCCAATAGAATACAGATAAAGATCACGCATGACTTTATCCATAGTAGCAGTGTTCATCTTAGAAGAAATAAGTTCCAGCAGACGGAAACTGCCATCGATAGAAAGTTGACCATCAATAAGTTCCTTTTCTTCGATTGGGAAAAAATTATCATTTGTCGCTGCATTGGAGAATGCATACACACGAAAAGGAATAGCAACCTTCTTACAGAACCACACAAGATCAAACAATTGACGCATGGTTCCATTCATTGTAGAACTCATGGATCCAGACCAGTCAAGATAAAAGACCAGACCGTGATTCTTGCCATCAGGAAGATTGGTTACTTTCTTGAAGATATCATCACTGAACTTGTAGGTGTGCAGTTTCTGAGTATCAAGAACTCCCGTCTTAGAAACACTAGAACGTGAGTATTGAGTTGCTGCTTTCTTACACTCAAACTCTTTGACGAGATAGTTGACGGTTTTGATGCTTTCACGCTTATATTTCACATAGCGAGCACGTTGATTTTCAACATAGTGCTTATCGCTCTCACGGACTCCGTTTTGATAGTACAAATCAAATTCATTAACAATACTCTTGAAGGGAACAATATACTCCTGCAGATTGAAATCGGGCAAATCAACGTACACATAATCTTGTGCATTCGGATCCACCAACTTTTGTTGGTTCCGTTCCATTGCCTTCTGAGTTTGGGAAACACTTTCATCTGCTCCCATAGAACCAGAAGTTTCTTGTTCCGATTCGGCATTGTCGGAACCACCATCTTCAGTTTCCCCATTAGTATCGGTGCTGCTACTTTGTGATTGGGGAACATTAGTCGTTGGACCGACTTGAACCTCATCAGAGTCAGCGGGTGGTGCAGGGGCAGGAGCAGGTGCTTCTACTTCCTCTTTCTTCTTTGTCTCAAGGAACATCATAATGTCCTGAGCAAGATAAACTACATCTTCAAAAGTTTTAGTTTGTCCTGCACGTTCAACGAAGGGACGTTCATCACTCTCAAAAGAAATATGCATTTTGTCAACGACCACACCAACTTTGTAGTAGATGTTAAGACGGTCGATGAATGCCATCTTGGAAATATCTTTACCTTCCAGTTCAAAAAAGTTCGTATCATTCAGTTCATGGTATCCAGAGAAGAAGGACTTAACCAGACCAGGGTAGGTCTTCTTCATCATCTTCTCGATACGAACATCCTCCAGCACGTTCAGAATGTCCTGTGGGACGCCTGCAGACTCCTCAACGTAGTCCAGAGGGGTATAGAGTGCATGACCCACTTCATGACCCACCAGAAGGTCATAGACGGTCGAAGAGACATTATTCCAGATAGGAAGACAGAGCACCCTCTTCTCCACGTCAAAATAAGCAGTGGAGACGGAACGATGCTCAATGTTCAGGTTCTCGGTTGCGAGAAGTTTAGCAAGAGTGCCTTTGACTTCGGTGTTGACCATCGGACCTCGTTTCGTATGTACCTAATATAGGGCATAGCAAAGCAGGGGTCAAGAGTTGACCGATAAGGGTTGCTTATCAGTCGTTCTCAACAATCTTAGAAAAGTCAGAAACCTTGTGAAATTTAATATTATTTACAAATCTATCTATCAGGATTTCCCCTTTATGGGAGATAACAAAGGTGTTTGTCTTGTCATCTAATCCCTTTAGGATCTTTAGTAATTCTTCAGTGCCATTTGCATCAAGAGAACTATCAAAGACTTCATCTAGAATCAGTAGATTTGTATTTACACTACATTTCATTCTAGCGATTTCTCTCCAAGTGAATAGTAAAGCAAGGTCAATCTTTTGCTTTTCTCCCTCAGAGAAGGATGCATAGGAGAACTCATCACGATAACGAGACTTGATAACTTCATTGAATTCTTCATCCAGGGTGAAGTTAACATAGAAGTCCATGTTGGACAAGTGCCTATTGATACGATTGTTAATCACGGGCACATACTTCTTGATAATTTGTGCTTTGATTCCACCATCCTTAAGGAACTGAGATGCCACTTCATACTCAGATTTACGTTTCGAAACTTCTGCACATCTGGTTTGTGTTTCAAGAAATGTTTCTTGATATGCATCCAACTTACCTTGCATTTTTGCAATGTCTGGAGACTCAGTTAGTTTCGTGATTTCAGAAAGAAGACCAATAGAGACTTCACTCTTCATGGTTGCTTGCTTCTCTAAAGACTTAATCTCAGAATTAATAGATCGGATTTCATCCTTACTGCTAAGGAGAGTCTCAATTTGTTCATTCAACTTTTCAAGTTGTGTGTCCATCTTAGATAGACCATCAGCAAATTGTCCTCTTTTAGTTTCTAAATCGGATACTTTCCGATCTTTAAATGATTTTTCGATTTGTTGAGTACAAGTCGGACAGGTATCATTTTCACTGAAGAACTGCAGTTCCTTGATTACATTGTTATTGTTATGCTTGATCTTATGACGTAGAGAATCCAACTTGGTCAGTTGAGTTTTAAGTTCTGTGAGTTTCTCATCACTGAAACTCATACTATCAACTTTAGTTTTGAGTTCTGCAATCTCTGTCTGAATTGCACAGATCTCGTTTTCCACTACTGCTAGTTGTTCTTTCTTTTGTTCAAGAACTTCAGAATTAGATCTAGTTGCATTTGCAATGTATTCTTGTTGCATCAGAACTTTGTCTTCTGCAGACTTAAGTTCATACCCACATTCCTTTTGCTGTTCCTGAACTTGACGAATTCGATCTTTCAAAAGAAGATTCATCGTGGAGAAGATTTGGATGTCAAGGATATCCTCAATAACTTCCCTACGATTTGCAGGTGTCAGTTGCATAAAAGGAACAAACGTACTGGAACCTAGAATCACCACCTGGGTGAAACTCTTATAGTTCATCTTGAGAACATTTTGCTCCAACCACTTCTGTTGATCTGCTGCAGCAGCAACTTGATCTACAAGAACATCATTTCGATATACTTCAAACTTACTTGGTTTGATGCCACGAACTACAGTCCAAACAACTTTACCAATGGTAAACTCAACTTTGACAACACAATCTTTCTCGTTGATAGAGTTTACAAGTTGTGGTTTATTGATCTTGCGAAATGGTTTATTGAACAAGACAAAACAAAGAGCATCAAGAAGTGTACTCTTGCCTGCTCCGTTAGAACCCTGAATCAGGGTAGATGGACTTTTATCTAATTCAATTTCAGTAAACTGATCTCCAGTTGAAAGAAAATTCTTCCAGGCAATAGTGTTAAATGTAATCATTTGGGGGGAATCACAATGTCATCAGATTTGATCAGGCAATAATTATAACCGTAAACAGAACAGTTATGAGTTACAATATCTTTTTCAACCTCAGTAACTTCTAGTATATCATCGAAGTTTTCATCTGCTTCTAACAATCCAAGATAACGAATGGCGTCATCTTCCTCTTCAAAGATTTGAACTGTCTTCAATCCATCTTTGTTATTAACGGCATAAACGCCACCATGTTGTTCGGAAGTTAGAATAAACATTAGGTTTCGCAGGCTTCTACATAAAGGGTTTTGATAATGTCTTTTACTGAGTTTTTATCGGCAGAGCACTCTGACTCATCGATATACTTCTCCAACAGTGTTAGAGTATCTTCAGTTTCCACATCACCAACCTCTTCAAGTTCCACTGATAGATCTTCGATGATCTTCAGATCGACTACTCCAACATCATACAGCATAGAAACAACCTTGTCAAACTTGACGAGGTTCTTCTTTTCCTCAACAATCAACTTAACATATTTATCTTTGTACTGGTCAACCTCAAGTTCCACCTGATCGTTGTAGAAGATCTTTTCGAAAATTGTAAAGGGATTTCTATAAAATTTTAGACTAAGATCATCCGTGTCTAGAATATGAAATCCTTTTGGAGTCTTGTAATCATTCCAATACAATTCGTATGGATTGCCCAAGTAATGAATATTACCTTTACTTGACTTGGTGTGATAATGTCCAGAAAGAACTTTCTGGAATTTACTGAATGGACCTACTGGATATCCATGTTCCATTACAATTCCAGGAACAGCCTCAAAACCAGTAAATTCAAGATGGCCCACACACAAAGGTGCATTAGATTTCTCCAGAAGTTCGTAAACTCTGGATCGATTGTCATCACATATCCAAGGGACACAAAAAACAGGACAACCACCAATGCTGAGTTCAGTAGGCACATCAACAACCTGAATGTTGCCATACTCTCCCAGGAGGAGAGATGGGGCATTAACTCGAAGAGTGTTTTTGTAGTAGATATCATGGTTCCCTACCAGCATGGTCATGGTTACACCCATTTGCTCAAGAGGTGTGAACCACATTTCTTTTGCTGCCTCTAGCGAATTAAAGTTAACAGACTTTCTACGATCAAATGTATCACCGAGACAGAGCACATGATCAATCTTAAATTTTTTAATGAAAGGTACAACTACCGTTGAATAAAACTTTTTGTAGTATTCAACATACACCAAGGAGTCATTACGAACACCAAAGTGTTGATCAGTAATCACCAATACTTTCATAATTAATACCTAGTGCTGCTTTCAATTTTAGATTTAATTGCGTTGTAATCCGATTCGTAATTTTCAGAGAAAAAGACTTCTTCATATCCAGTCCTTTCAATGATCTTGTCTTTGATCTCCATTTGCTTTTTCTCTTTAGCAATGCGTCGGAGGAAAGCAAAATAAATTACTTGAGTGAAGTACGCAAAAGGATTAGATGACTTTGCTGGATCAAAGTTGTCAATGTATTGTAGACAATTTTCAATCCCATCACAAATCATGTCATCTTTGTACATGTAATTGATGAAGTTAGGACGATAAGAAAGATGAGTTGCAATCTTTAGAAAACATTCGCCCAGATACTCTGGAACCCTAGGTTTCACATCGTCATTCAGTTTTGCTTGTTCAACACTTTTGCGGTACTTAACAATTTCTTGAAAAAACTCTTTGTTATCTAGATAGTGTTGTTTTTGTCGTTTGGTCATCGAGCATTTGAATTTATGTTGATAGTATAACAAAAATGAAGCACCCTGTCAAGGGGGGTTGACAAGGTGTTGTTTTTCCAGTACAATCAACACTGTAAGGGTTCAAGAGATGCTTTAGCTAAGTTACTTAGAGATATCTAGGTTTTTGTAGATCCAATCCAGGGACTTTCGGATATCATCTACTTTTCCTTTATGACCCATTTCAGAGTCTAGTTCGACTCTGCTTTTTTTTGCCTTGTCGTCTTTGCCTTCAAGTTTCGAAAGAAACATCTCATACATCATGATTAGTTCTTGGGAAAGACCCCCGATGCAAACAATATCTTTTTCCCTAATGATGAAAAAATCTTCATCAGAGAAATTAATCCATTTATTCAGACCAATACCTTTGGTCATCTTGTCGTCTTCTTCTTTGATAACAACAGTAATCTCTAAAGGATCTTCGACATAGATCATTGATTCTTGTGTGTCTTCATCTATAGTCGCAAACCCTTTACCGATAACCTCATCACCAGAAGTTAACTTTATATTGAAATAGCATTCTTCATCGTGACGTATGTAATTAATCATAGGACTCTTTAAGTTTAATTTCTACGATTTCATAATCAAATTTTTCTTCGTTATAAATCTTAATTCTCTCGTACAGATGGTTAAGTGTGAAGTTTCTAAAATCTCCTCCTGCGGAAATATCATCAGCAAAATCGTAAAGGACTGCTTGGTTTTTATTTTCTCCCTTTCGGAGAATCCTGCCTATAGATTGAAGATTACGAACTCTTGATTTAGAAGGTGATGCAAATATAACGTTGTGAAGATTACGAATATTGATACCAGTTGAAAATGTACCGTATGAAGCGACAATGATTGCATCAGATTCACGTTCGCAGATTTGACGTGCTGCTTCTCTTTCCTCAGTGTCAACGCCACCGTGAATAAAGAAGACCTTCCTAGTATCACCTACCTTATTATTTATGAGATCGTAAAGTACCTCCCCATGACGTTCAACATAGTTGAACAGCACCAGAGTATTTCCCTTCAGATCGATAGAGAGATTACGAATAAGGTTGTTTCTTCCTGAATGAGAAATGATGTAATCAATCTCATCTTGATAAGATTCGAATGAACGTTTCTTATGCTTAAGCAGCAAGACTTTAATTTTTAATTTGGTTAAGTGTCCTGCCTTCATCAAATCATTGGTTCTAGTGACTTGATTGCACTTACCAAAAACTCCTTCTAGAACAAGTTTATTAGTTTCACTTCCATCTAGAGTTCCAGTGAAACCAATACGATACTTACAGTCATGCAACTTAGACATGATACCAGTCAGTGATTTTGCTTTTGCTAAGTGTGCCTCATCGACAATCACAGCATCAAAACCATTAAACCATTTCTTATCTTCTCTAAAGATGGACTGCCAAGTTGTAATTACAACGACTGAATCGATACCGTATTTTTCTCTACCCGAATAAATCTTATGGCAGTGTTGCGATGCCATCCAACCATAATCTTCAAAGTCCTTATACATCTGCTCTACAAGAGATGTTGTTGGAACAATAAGAAGAATACGTCTTCCCGCATTAACATGATAACGAATGATCGAATAGATCATTAGAGATTTGCCAGATGCTGTTGGAGACAACAGAAGTCTGCGGTTATACTTTAGTGCTTCGTAAATTGCTTTGTATTGATAATCTCTAACCTTGTGTGGAAGATTTAGAGACTTTACAAATCCTACAACTCCTTCGGGAGATACTAACTCATTTGTTTCGTGAGGATGACCATAAAACTTACAGTTGTCAAACTGATATGTGTATCCTCTTTCGTTGCACCATTCTTCCAGATATTCAACCAACCCACAATAGAGTTCGCCTGTTCCAGGAGAATAAAGTCTAATTTTTCCGTCCCAGTATTTTTTTCTATACTGAGGCATAAACTTTGCGTTAGGTACTTCGAATGTGAAATATTCTGCTAGTTCTACGTTAATGTGTGGTTCTGCTTCAACTTTCAGATAGACTTCGTTTTTCTTACGAATCTTAAGATCCATTCTATACTCCCGACTTAAATCTCTCCCACTCGATTGCATTCTTGATTTGATAGGAGCGATTATTCACCATCTTTAGAATGCTTTCCAAATATGAAAGAATTTGTTCTATATAGTCCAATTTGTACTGTGCCTTCTGCACATCTTCGTCTGCTTCGATAAACATTTCAATCTCATCTTTTGTTGTGAGTTTGAGATCGAAAGGCATCTCTTTGTAGAGTTCTTTAGGTGCTTTGCCCTTGTAATACTTCCACTTGTCCCTGATCAAGGATTTTAATTTGTACTCGTTTTCTTTCTTCATCATAAAGAAAGTGTTGTACAACTCATGATATTTCATATGCAGTTGTGGGACTCTCAGGGATTCTTCGCACAGAAGATCCTGATCCATGGAAGAATCTTTCCTCCACATATCTTGAATTTCATCTAGAGTCATAATCAAATCCTAAAATTACATTATACAGTTTTACCTTCTGGATACCAATCACTTAGAGTCATCAATTCATTATTGTTGTTTCTAAGTTCATACAGAGAATATCTAAACGTTGCTCTTGCTCTAAAAAACTCAGTGTTTGTTGTGGTTGCATCAAACTCTAAAGTTGATAGCGATACTGGAAACAAATCGAAGAACACCACCTTAAAGTTTGATGTCATGCTATTGGTTAAAACTTCTAAGGTAGCATCACTAAATTTTAGGACTTGTCTTCCTTGAGATACTCTTTTAGAAAATGCGTCTCTTTCTCCATACCCATAAGGAACACCAAGAGGTCTCAACCAGTTATGGAGTTCTAGATAGTTTTCTAAGTTCTCATCAACCAAGAACTCAATACTAAAATCTCCATAAGTGAAGTTGCCTTCAATTGGATATCTTGTTAGGGGAGTTGGAACATCAATTGATCCAACACTAATATCTGGAATCGCAGCAGACTGACAAAGATACGATGCCTTAGGTGCCTTTTCAATAGTGAACTTAAACCCTATTGGTGAAAGGTAATTATTATTTCTAATTTGTTGTTCGTACCAATTGGCAGCCATGTCAATATTCCGACTTACTTACTATTTAGTCTCTTTGCCTCCAATCGTCTGAGGAATCTCTTTTAAACCAATCTACAATTTCGTCTGCAGATTGAAACCCCGTTCTGTGATTGGATGGGTCGGGGTCTCCTAAATCCATCCTATTCATAAAATCATCCAGACTTCCCTCTTGCATATCTGGATTCATTGATTTACGTCTTGCTTGTCTTAGTATAGATGCAGCGGATCGGTTTGCCTTCGCCAACTTTTCTGCCCATATCATATCTTCCAACTGAACTTCTTCGCCTTTAATAATACGTTGACATATAAATTCCAACCGTAGGCGATATTCTGTAGATAGCATAAACCTCCACCATTTGTAGTATTTAGGCACAAAAAAGGGACCCCGAAGGGTCCCTTGGAAATCATGGGAAATGGATCACATGAGGTTAGCAACCTTAACACGTCTGTAGTAGACGTTTGCGTTAGCGTTGAGAGCACCAGAACCTTGTGCAGCGCCTTCAGCGAATGGGTTAGCGACCATGCCGTAGCGGGTCTTAAATCCAATCTTGGGCTGGAAGGTGTCCTGACCAACGGCACGAACCATTTGGAGAGGAACGTATGGGCAATAGAATAGACCTGAATCATAAGGAGAAGTACCCTTATAACCAGCAACATAGAAGTGGTCGTCAGCAACGTTTGCAGAATAAGGATCAACGTAGACCTTGATTCTACCGTTTAGAGTACCAACTAGGGTTGAGGAAGTATCGTCAACACCAGCGAGACCGTTGTTGCCAGCGAGAGCAGGGTTGTAATCGAGGACACCAGCCATGCCGAGAGCACTTGCAACGTCTGCAGAGCAGATGATGAAGTTGCCCTTTCCGCGACGAGTCTGATGACCGATTGCGTTGCAATCACGCTCGATTTGGAAGAGTAGACCCTTGAACTTCTCAACAGACCAGCGACCGTTGGAGTCAACGTCAAGGTCGAAGATACCAGCGTTAGCAGTGTTGTTCTGAGCACCAGGCTTAGCAACAGTGTAAAGGGTACGAACGACTTCGCGGTTGATTTCAGCGAGAACCTCAGTTGAGAGGATGTTCGCTAGTTCGGTCTCAGCATCAAGACCATGGATAGCCTTGAGGTCTTGTGCGAGTTCTAGCGAGTATTCTGCCTTGAGTGCTCTGGACTTCGCGGTGACAGTGACCTTCTCGATTGAGAAGCCCATTTCACGGAAGTGATTACCAGCGCCATCTCCAAGTGCCTCAGACTGAGCAGTAGTCATGCCCTGACCACCAATGGTGTAGGAGCCACCGTCGTTGAGGAGTTTGGGGTTGGTTCCAGTCTGAGTGTTTGAAGCAAGGGTGTTGCCGCTGTTCTCAGACGAATGCTCTGAATCAGCTTCGTTGTAGAATGCCTCAGTGCCAGAACCAACAACGCGGTCGGTGCCGTACATTGAACGCATTGCGAAGATGAGTCCAGTAGGACCAGTCATGGGTTGAACGCCACAGATGTCATAAGCAATTAGCTTAGGCATCGAACGACGAATTAGGCTGATTAGAACAGGGTCAAAACCAGCAACAGGACCAGTAGCGGTCGAACCACCTGAGAAACCAGTGCCGCCGAGTGAGTTGGTAGGAGCAGCCTCATTGAGGATGCCACGCTCTTCACGAAGGAATTTCTCTTGGTTTTCTAGCAGGACTGAAGTGACAGCCTTCTTGTAAGAATCCTGAATAGGTTCAGCATCTCTGTGCTCAAGAATGGGTGCCCACTTTTCCTGCAATTGCTCTGATAGAAACATTTGCTTTTCTCCGAAAAAATAGGGTAATAGTTAAAGTACGCTTAATTATTTATAATCAAGCTTGTTTTGAGGACCAGCGGGAAATTGCCGACATATATGCCGACATTGCATCTCCAACAGCAGGCTGTTCCACGGGAGCATCTTCTACGGCAGCAGGTGCTGTCTTAGAAAAATATGACTCTTTGAGGGTTTCGATTTTATTTCTAAAATCTTCCTCAGTAGTGAACTCAACACCTTCAGATAGACTTTGTAGTTTATCCTTTTGTGTTTCAGCAAGTCCAACAGAAACTTCGCTCACAATCCCATACTTAATATAACCACCAAGTTTCTTATGCATCTCAACGTTGACTTCGATCTGCTCATTGAGCTTCGCTTCCATCTCGTCGAGTTTTTCGACCATATCATCAACTAGGTCGTACTTCTCTTCTGGAACATCTAGGTTGTTCTCTACGAAGAGATTCTTTAGTCCGTTCATTACGTTCTCAGCAATTTCGGCTTTAATGCCGTTGTCAATTGCGAGAGCATTCTCTTCAACCCACTTCTCTGCTACAAAAGTTAGGTATGAATCGATTTGTTCGGACAATTCTGTTCTGAGTTCGGAAACTGCTTCAGCATAAGCTTGCTCATATGCTTCGCTCATGATAGCAACTTCCTCATTGACCTTTGCAGTAAGTGCTGCTTCAAAGATCAACTTTGCTTTGTCTCTGAATTCTTCTGTAAGTTCTGAACCAGATACAAGAGCGTCAAGATCCTCGTTGAATGAATACTGAAGAGTTTCTTCGGTTTCTTCATCGATGACATCTCCTTCTACTTCGGTTTCTTCAGGAAGCTTAGCAGAAGCATCAGAAGGTTTGGTAGTAGGTGCAGCTGCTTTCTTCATTTTTGCAGCAACCTTTTTACCGATGGACTCGGTATCATCTGGCTTTGCAGTTTTAACGTCTGGTCCACCAATTTCTTCTGCCTCATTTTTGAGGTCGGATCTCTCAGCGGCTGCGGCACCTTTGGTGACCACATTCTCCTCTAGAGAAGTATCCATGTTTTCAACATCTTTTGACATTTGAACGGTCTCCTGTCTTAATTTACGGAATTTCTTGTAATTATTTATATATTAAATGATTTAGAGAGAATTAAGGAAGTGTGAAAACGCGGCAAGTTTTCTTTCCTGGAGCTGGAGACCAGCAGAATTATCGATTGATTCTTTAATTCTTTGGAGTTCAACTTCTCTCAAAACGCCACTTTCCCATACCCACTCTTTACCTTCCATAATGCCCTCAACAAATGCGTCGGGAGCAGAAGGGTCCGCTACAATGTCAGCAGCAGTTGCCAACATAAAATCCTCACCAACATAATTAACACCATCCTTAACAGTTAAGGAACCTAGACCTCTAGAAGAAACGCCAAGTTTGACGCCTTCATCAAGAAGGTTCTTGGCAATCTTGCCCATAGGGGTTTCAAGAAGTTTTGCCTTTCCAATAAAATTATTTCCTTCTTTTCTGAGGGAAACAATCTTGTGTGAAACTCTGTCAAGGTTGATAATAGGACCATCGGGATGTCCGAGTTCCCCAAGAGCTCTGCCTTTTTCAACAAAACTCTCATTATATTTAGCAACTTCGCGCTCTAGGATATCTACGTCGTAGTATCTATTGTTTCTGTTCTTCAGATTACCCTGAAGAAAAACGCCCTCAATAAAATGAGATTTTTTACCTGAATCAGACTCTTCGGTTAAAACCTGAATCTCTTCGATATTCTCCGTAATGAGTTTCATCATCCTTCAGAGTCCTCCTCTTGTTGTTGTGAAAAGAATAGTTGGTTTGCTAAATCATGCTTTCTTTGTTGTACCATTTCCAGAGCTTTCTGTTGAAGAACCTCTTTGGTATGGTCTAACGTAGCAGCATTATCTTTAGTGAAGATACTATCAAAAATTTGACTAGACATCATAAATCTCCGTATTTATACTATTATTTAGAATTCTGCTTTTTTCAAATCTCTGGGATCTGGTTCAACACCGCTTTCACCGATCTCCGCACCGCCCCCTTGTTCTGGTGGTAGAGCACCTGCCGCTGCATCAGCTGGCATTGCATTTGGATCACCTGCCATAGCAGGATCCATCATTGCATTAGGATCAACGATCTTTCCTTCTTCCATTTCCTTTTCAATCTGCTTATCAATGTCCTTAAACTCCTCTTCGGACTGCTTAAGAACATTGCGGCGGATTTGTTCGATAGAGAAATATTTACCGACAAAAGGATCCATGGTTGCAACGAGATTCATTCTCTCGTTCATCATCTCCATGTTCTTGAGTTCATTGAAGTAGTTGTCTGCAATGAAATCATATTGGATATGATTTTTGATTTGATCCCAATCTTCAAGAGTAATTACTCCAGTCAGAAGCAACTGAGTTTTTAAAATATCGTGGAATAAATCTGAGAAACGCTTGCGGAGACGGTTAATAAATTTCTGGAACTTAAGTTCGTCTCTTGTAATTTCTGTAGAACGACCGATATTAAATGTAGTTTCAGTTTCCAATCTTGAAGAAGGAACATTCAATGCTTTATAGAGTTTTCTTTGGAAATACTTGACATCCTCCAGTTCTCCCAAATTTTGACCGCCAGGGAGAGTAGTAATTTCCGTTCCTCTACCACCCTCACGACGAGGCAACCAAAAGTCCTCAAGCATCGACATAAATTTGCGATCATCTTTGATCTCTCCAGTATTAGCATCATATACTAATTTATTTCTATAGCGAGACATAACCTCGCGGAGATATTGCTCTGCCTTAATTTTAGGTAGATTACCGACATCGATGTAGAAAATTCTACGCTCAGGAGCACGCGATAGACGGTAAATAACCAAAGAATCTTCAATCATGCGGAGTTGGTTCACCGCTTTGATTGCTTTATGTAGATGCGAAAGCACCATGTTTTTGTTCATATCAAAGATGCCAGAATGCACATAGGTAACTGCATCTGGAGCAATCTTGATACCGTTAGTATCACCGACCTTCAAACCCTTTCCGTTATAAACGAAATACTCAACCGTCTTTTGCATGAACGGTTCTTCTGGATTATTAGGATCGTTTCTTACTGGTCTATTCTCAATCTCTTTAACTTTGCGAATCTTTCTCGGATCCACATAGCGGAGTTCAAGAATACCTTCTGTTGGATTTTTGGGATCAATAACTTTATGATAGAATAGTCTTCCATCAACGTACCAACGACGGAAGATCTCATAAGATTTGTTTTCAAAATCTAGTAGTTCTAAAACGTAATCAAAGTTTTCTCTAATCAGTTTTTTGACCTTTTCACTGACACCCTTCAAATTTTCTAGATTAATTTCAATTGGCACATCATTGTAGTTGCCACAAATTGCTTCATTAATAACATCATCAACAGCAGAGTCGCACTCTGGTTGTAAGATCATATCTCGATAGCGAGTAATTAACTCCCATTCGTTTTTAACCTGACCATCAATATCGACATAGTAGCCGTAATGACCGCCAGCAACGATGGGAGTTGCGCCATCTTGGTTATCTTTTTGAACAAAAGAAGGCCCCTTAGGGACCTTCTTAGCTCTTTCGATTGAATATCCAAATAACTGTGCCATTTTATAATCTATCTGAAGAGTGATCCTAAACTATTTAGTCAAGATCAAATAGGATAAATTGGGTTGATAGCGTTGGAGTTAATATCGTTAGCAAGATCCTGACCAGCAAGATACCAGTATTGAACCTGCCACTCAACTGTAAACTCCTCAATTGCATCATTGCTTCCGAAATCAACGTCGATTGCAGAAACGTTTGATGGCCAGCAGTCCGCCATTAGATAGGTTTGGATGACATTACCTCTACGGTCAAGTTGAGAAACTCTCATGTTTGCCATGTAGTTTAGGTAATTAGGATTGGTTGCATCGCCCCATCCAATTCTGGTTGCGTTCTCTTCGTGAATTTGGATTGCATCCATCCACTGAAGGAATGCATTTCTTAGACTGTGGTAGGTGTCATTCTGAACAGTGAATGACCATGGTTCGAAAGTACGATCACCAGCGATCTTTAGCATTCTTCCACGGAAAGGAACTTCAACTACACCCACTGTAGAAGCGGGAAGAGTTGTTGCCTTAACTGTTAGAGTGCCAAGTCTCTGAAGATCAGCAGCATTGGTAAGACCAATTCTGTTGCCTGCAGCGCCAGGGAAATCGATGTCAACTTGGAATAAATTAGGGCGGGCAAAGTCCTGCTGGACTCCACCCATAAAGTCGGTGATTAATGCTCTTGATTGAGTTGGTGCGTTAGCCATTAGATGTTCCTCCTGTTAGTGATGTTTATGAAAAAATTACGATGCTACTTCATCGAACGATACACCACTCTTGGTTGCTACAAACGTTAGGGTAATGTAGTTGATGGTGCGGGTTGGTTTGATGTAAACTTCAGCATAAAGTTCTCCTCTGTCAACTGAATCATCTGGGTTGTTTTCAGCGTCACACTTAACTAGGAAGTCTTGTACACCTCTTCTTGCCTGAATATTTCTGAGGAATGGTTCAACAGAGTTAACAAAGTTTGATCTTGAGGTTGCGTCGTTGAACTCGAATAGTAGTGCCTTTGCGGTATCAGAGATAACCTTCTCACATAGGAGGAACAGACGACGAACGTTGATTCTGTCAAATGCAGATGCATATCCGAGTGCAGTCTTGTCTCCGAAGAGTACAATGCCTGATCCAGGGAAAGCAACGATTGGGTTAACTCTCTCAACGTAGAGTTGATCTCTTTGAACTTTGTTTGGTGAATATGCTAGTTTGATGGCATTTCTTAGAACGCCTCTCTGGAGACCAGCAGGTGAATACCAATCTGCTTCTTCAATCGAGGTTGTTAGGCAAAGACCTGCGATGTCAGCGGAACATGGGATATAACGATATACGTCGTTGTATCTGTCATAGATGTACTTATAACCGCTGTCTAGAGCAGCATAAGAAGTAGAAGGCATTTGACGGAAGTATTCAACAAGGTTGTTGGTGATTACATCCGTGTCATCGATATTTACAACATGATCTCTTAGTGGCGAGAAGAATGACATGCAATCTTTTCTCATCTCTAGGATCGAAACGATTGCACCTGCTTTTGCTAGTGCTTCGTTTGTGTTGTTGCCCATAGGACCAGGAAGGATGAAATCGATATCCTGTGTCTCAGGGTCAGAAACTAGGTTGATTGCTGCGGTAAATTCTCCAGTTGTAGGAGCATAGTTGTCAGCACCCTCAGTTCCTGCTGCTTCACCTAGAACGTACTGAACAGTAGCTCCGTTTGCAGAACCAGCGAAAGTATTACCGCTAACAGGGTCGGTAACACCAGCAACACTGCGAAGTAGGTTGAAGTTCTTGTTTGCAGCAGCAACACCCCAATCTCCGTCAGCTGATACAGCGGTAGCAGCAAAAACGTTAGTTGCGTCTAGAGCACCTGCGTAGATGTAGTCTGAACCAAACTTAAGAGCAGCGGCGTAGTAGTTAACTTCACCATTGGTTGTCTTAGCATCTAGTGCTTTCGATAGTCCAATATGTCTCTCTAGGATTGTTCCAGGAGTTCCAGTGATCTTACCTTGTGAATCTACAACAACTAGGTGTAGTTCATCTCTATATCCGTTCTTACCTAGTGCCCACTGAGAGCTGCCAGGGCGAGGAGCAACGTTGATCCACTTTAGACCAGGATAAACTTCTCTGCTCTGATAGTCGCTAGCAACAGTGGTGATAGCGATTGTGTTAGCGTTTGCATCAGTGATGCTATCTGCTGCAGCAAATCCAACAGATCCTTTGTCAAGAACGATTCTTAGTTCTCTTGTAATACCGCTGGTTGCGATAACTGCACTAGCACCTGTGGATGCCTGAGCAACAGCGTCTGCAGCGGCAGTGATACCAGTATAACCAGGATCTAGAGCAACATCTAGAACAGAATTTACAGCATCCCAAGCAAGAACAGTTGCTGCTTGTCCATCAACAGTTGCAGCACCAGGAGCAAATGCACCAACAATTGTGGTTAGCTTTAACTTTAGTCTGTAGCTGTAAACCTTACCAGCAGCACCAGATGCAGCGGTTAGAGCATCATCTGCAGTGAATTCCCACTCATTACCTGAAGAAGGAGCAGGGAGAACAGCGATGTGATCAGGACCAGCATCAGTAGCGTAGATTCTTACACCGTTGGTGTATGAACCAGGAGTCTTAGCTGCATAGTTCCAAGTATTTGCTGCGTTCTCGTAGTTGGTTTCGTAGTCATCGCCATTAAGGATCTTAACAGCAGTTCCGTTTGAAACAGCGTTCTTGAGTGAAGTTGAGTCGGTTCTGATAACTTTTAGAGCACCGCCGTAGAGAAGGAATTGTGCTGCAGAGAACCAATACTCAAAGTTCATGTTGTTTGGAGCACCAAAAACAGATTCTAACTGTCTCTCTGTGCTGATAACACGAACCTCTGAAACTGGACCTCTTTCAAAGGGACCTGCGATTGCTGCGTAGTTTGGGGTTGCAATTGTTGAACCCGTGCTACGGTCAATCTCTCTTACTAGTACCCCTGGGGAGTATTGACTTAATGCCATGTGTCGTTCTCCTGAAGAATTCAAAGGTGTATTTCTAGAAATATTTATAAAAATAATTTATTCAGAAGAGGTTTTTTTGCATGAACAATGCATGAATACTACCAATCTGGGTAATCACCTTCAATTGATCTTCTTCCACTGACAATTCTTTTTACAGTACAATTCTTACACTCATATGAATAAGAGGATGGTAATGTTGGTTTTGATCTGCGAGTAATATAGAAGTCTTCAATCAAATTTAATGACTCACCACAAGACCTGCATGTTCTCTCAACAAACAAAAGATGTTCTAATGTTATAAGAGAATCTAAATCCATTACCTATATTCCCACATAAACGCTCTATCACCATATTCATCAACATGCCATCTGTCGCCATCTTGATCCACAAAGGTTTCCTCATCAGTTCCATCGACAATAAATCCAAAGGGTGCCATGTCTGCTTCAATTGCTTCTCTTTGGTCCTCATAAATTCTTTGTCGAACATCGTTGTTTGTCATCTCCCTAAAGTAGGGTTGCATTGCTAACCAAGAAAAGATAACCAACGACATTGCCAAGTCATCATTACAACCTTCCTCTGCTTCAAAAGATTGACCCTTTTGAATAAAGGTTGTTAATTCACTAATAATATCGTAATCTTTGACAATTAATTTATCTTCTTCTACTAATGCTTTAAGGTTAGAACATCCAACTTTTTTAACAGTAGAAGTCATCCTAACACCAAGAGATGCTTTCTTTCCGCTAAATCCAGATCCAACAATCTGTCCAGCACGTCCACGCATTGAGCACATTAAAAGATTGTCATATTCTAAATCATACTGTAGAATGTCAGCGACCTGTGCTCCAATGTCATTCACTTCGATTAGGATGTATGCCTTGTTGTAATTCAAAGCGACATCATGTATAATGTTTGGGAGAAGGATTGGTTTGATGTCATTGTTTCTGTATTTTGCCACCAGTTTGTAAGGCAATTCTGTAATATCTACTACAATAAATGCAGAATAATCTTGACTGGTTCCCCTAGAGGTATCAACAGTCATAATGTATTGATGATCTTTTACAGATTTCTCATAAATATCTAAACCAGCGTTAGATGTTATGGGATCTTCATACACAAGATTCCTTAACTTTGATGGGTTGATCAAAGTATCAACCGAACCCAAGAACTCACATTCAAATTCTTGCGTAAACTGTCTTTGCGAAGTATTTGCAATTGTTTGCTCTTTCCACTTAGAATCTCTACCAGGAACCGCCGACCAATGAACCTCTGTAGGTATATAACTATTCTTGCCACGCTCAGCATCATGCCAAAGCTTATAGAACATGTTCATGCCGTTAGGCGTGGAAATAATAATAACTTTGGTATTTTTACCAGACGAAATCGTAGGGTACACAGACGAGAAGAACTGCTCTGCAATATTGTTTGGGATGAACGCGAATTCGTCTAGGAAGATGATATTGAATGAATTCCCTCGGACTGCACTAGATGACGTTGATGCTGCTACAATCTTAGAACCGTTCTCCAATTCGAGAGAACCTTTGTTCCAAGACACAATTCCCTGTTGCATCCAAGTAGGAAGATTTTCGTAAGATAATTGCAATCTAGAAAGAAGTTCTCTAGCAGTTTCTGCTTTGTTTGCAAGGATTGCAATCCTAACGTTATCATTAAAGATAGCATAATGAAGCAGATAAGAAACCACTGTAGTGGATTTTCCTGTCTGCCTCGGTAGTTTTGCGATATTGAATCTGTTTTCGTGGAACCTAGTAATTAAGTCTTCCTGAAAATCATACATGTCAAAGGGAACAAGACCCTCATCCAATGAAACAATTCTAATGTAGTTTCTTGCGAAATGGATAGGGTCTCTGGAACACTTAATAAATTCGGCAACTTGTTCTTCAGTAAACTCTTGAGATACGTTTGCCTTCTTTAGATTAGGATTGCCAAGATAAACATTTTCAACTTTCATCTAACAAATTTTGCTCTTCATAGATATCTAATGTATTTAGCAACTCGGAATACTCGTCATACATGTACTCCGATCCAGTTTGTTCCCTATAATGAGCTACTGCTCTTCTCAGACGGCAAATGTCTTTCTTACTTAGATGGTACATCGTTTGGATAATCCTCCTCAAAACTTTCAAAACGTTTTTCCCATGTTATTCCAGAAGTGGAACCTTTGCAAGGATTTATACAAGTTTCATCACCAAGTTTGTTGCAGACTAAACCCGCTAAATCATGGGGATCCCCTTCATTACCTGTCCCCGACCAGTAGTGCTGTCCATTCAACCATAAAGCACCGCACTTGGGGCACTCCTTTCTTTCGATCTTAAGATCGGATACTTCTTTACTGTCCATAGTGGTATGGCAATGAGTTCGTATTATACTCTACTATTTACCAAAATGAGACATTCTTAAGAGTGATGTAAGACATCAGAAGAAATTATTAACGCTGCTCCAACCAGTTAAAAACTGCCAGTGCTGCTTTGTTAGTGTTAGGAGAGGCACACTCAAGAGTGTAGATATCACTCACAGTTCCCAAAGAACTTCTACCAATCTGTAGTGATGCCTTTTGGTCAAGTTCAATCAGACTAGCACCACCACCAACAGTAAAACCTGAGAGAATAGTTACACCACCAGTAGCAGCAGTCGCAGTTGTATCAACTTGAGTGATTGCATCTGGGTTTGGGTGATTTATCCAATTTGCTCCAGTAAGAGTCGGATTCTCAATCAGTCTCCAGAATACATTCGTGTTGTCGTTTGTTGCTACCTGTAGAGACCTTGGCAACACGATACCTGCCAAAGCACCAGCTTTTAGACGCAAACTTAAAACAGGATAGAATGTATTTGCTGCTGGCAGTGTAGTGCCAGTGATGGGGTTGGCATAACTAATCAGTGTGCCAAGTTTCTCTGGTTCACCTTCTTGGGTGAGAGAGTTAGAACCTTGATAGATGTAATGAGTTCCAGCAGCACCAGTTACATTCTCCAACTCGCATCTAATTGGAAGGAATGGAGTAGTGCTCCAGACATTATCAATATAATTTGCTGTGCTAAATTCATGGATAGTGTGAGTTTCTCCATCAATGCTATAACTAAACTTAACTTGTCCAGCACCATACCATTCATACTCAATGTTAATCATCTGAATGGCAGTGGGACTAGCAGTAATCTGACTAGGACCATTGCCATCTAACTTATCACCATTCCAGTTATCTCTGGTAATTCTTGTCTCTACTACACTACCAGATGCTTTACTGCGAATAACACAAGAATAGGTGCCACCATTATCCTCAAAGTAAGCACCATTGTTTTCATCAAATACACCAAATCTTCTGCGGACTCCTTCTACTGGAGACTCCAATCGAATGGCGAAGGAGCAAGTAGAAGTCCTACCAGGAATGTATCTCATCACCTGGCGAGTTTGTCTAATTACTTTATCGCCAGCAGTGCTGCCAACAGACATCGTGACATTGGAAGCATTTGGATTATGGACAGCAGAAGCAGTGCCAGTGATGCCAGTTTCCCAAACATCAGTCTCTAAACTATACTGGAATGTGTTAAAGAATGCTGTCTGATATGGAGATACCTTAAATCTATTCTTACCAGTAAACTCAGGTCTCCAATCAGTTTGCTCACCCCAGTGGTCAGCAATCATAAAAGTTTCAAAAAGAGACCTTTCTTGATTTAGAAAATCTTGTTCCTTTTTGTTCCAAATAGCCATTTAAGTCCACTCACTTTGATGAATAATTTTACTTGCTTTAGTGATATTTAATTTTGATTCTGGAACCGATGGATACACATTCTGAACCAACGCACCAGGATATTCACCCTGAAGCATCTCTGTTAGTTCTATATTTGATGGACATCCATCTTCAGAGAGAACTTCAATATTATAAAGTTCTCCATTCCAAACCACATCGGCAGAATACTTTTCCCCTACTGTTTGAGGAGTTTCTGGTTGAGAGTTAATATAAAGATTTCCATTGAAATCTCCCGAGATATTGACGTTCTCGGATAGAAATTGTTTAAAACTTTTCATCAGCAATTCCAAGCTCTAAGAGATTTTGATAGGCGATCATCGCCAGTATTGTTAGAAGGTTTTTGACTCTTACGCATACCCTTCATTCTAGCGCAGAAGGATGACCTGCGGGGGTTTCCAACCTTTTTGCTTGGTGCTTTAAGGTCAGATCCAGGATTTTCTGTTTCGTAGGATTTACGTCCTTTTTCGTTGAGTCCTCCTTTTTCATTCTGACCTTCCTTTTTTGTCCATGCAGCTCCCTCCATTGTGGGTTCTTTTTGAACTTTACCTTTTGGCAACTTTTTTGGTTTCTTTCCATCAACTACCTCACCATGATTAAATCCGATTGTTGATAGAGAAGAAGCATCCCTTTTAGTATTATGATAAGCAGGTGATTGAAGTGCTCCACCTGCTGCTTCATCAATGAACTCAGCAAAAGATGGAATGTAAGAATTGTTCAAACGTGCTTTCTTCTGCGCTTTTTCATATTCTCTATGTGCTCTATTTCTTGCTGTCTCTGCTTCCATAGGGCTTTTGCCTGCTTTACTCGCAGCAGCATGAGCATCATCCCCAGCTGCTTTCTTTTTCGATGCGTGATCAGCATAATGTTTTACAATTTGATCTTGTTTCTGAGTATTACTAATAACTTCAGAAGAACTTACTCTTTGTTTGATGCCTCCGAATTTTGCTCTACGAGCATTTCCAGTAGATACGTTTTCGTTAAGCATACAACCTCCAATCAATCTAAAAATGTTTTCTCTTCTTCTCTATTTATTCCTTTTAGAGTTTTGCTTGAGAAGTTTCTGTAAGTCTGCAGTTGATCCAACAAACATAGTGTTATTAACTGTAGTAGGACTTGATTTAGGTGCTTCATCGATGTCTTTCATCTTCTTCTGTAGATCGATTAATTTATCGGCAACATCAGCAACATTCTTAATTAACTGACCCGCAACTTCATATGCTCTAGGGTGGTCAGAACCCCTAGCTACATCAAGGATACCATCGATTGCTTCCTGTCCTTTCATTACCAGTGAGTGCAACTGTGCTCTAGTTGTCTCATAATCTTGTTGAATTTCTGGTTTCTTTGAAGTAATTGGAGCAGGTTGAACTGGAGTTGCTTCAATTTCCATTGAAGGAACGTCAAATACTTCGTCTAATTTATCGTACTGTGCCATACTATGTGTCTTCATCTTGTCCTGTTACTGGGTTCCATTGTTTGCTATCTGTGAAGTCCGATATCATTTCATTGAAACCGAAATCATCTCCAGCATTTACAAATGGGTCATCTAGAGAATCAATTGTTGCATCTCCATTATAATCTTGAAGTGCTTTGGGAGTTACTGAGTATCTAACTTCTCTAGGTGCTGTTTGATCAACACTAGTGTAAGAATCGACTTGAACTTTTTTGATAATCCCAGTAGCATTTTCTTTGACTGGTCCGTATAGATAAGTCTTTGCTGTAAATTGAAGAGTGTAAATTAAAATTCTTCTATCTGCAAATTCTCCCTCAAATTCATCTCTATAGTCAACACTATCCAGATTAACCAAAATGTCTTTGGTTTCGTTCAGTGATGACATTAAATTAACACTGATTGAAAATGATGGTTGGAAGTATGGCAATACTTGCTCTAAAATTTGTAGAGCATCATCTTGATTCTTTGAAATAATATTTAATTCAAATCCAAGATTGTAAGGAACAGGCATAAATGCCTTATCAACAGTACCGCCATCTTGAGGGACCTTGATTGTTTGAGTTGGTGCTACTTTTCTTGCAGCATCATATGATATTCCCGAAAGTTGGAATGAAATTCTAGGAACAGTAATTTGTACTTTTCTTCCAGTTGGATCTGGATCTTCTCTTAGGCGAGATAAAAATTTCTCTGCAGGACCGTATGCCAAGGGAACTTTCATAACCTCAGCATCTGCACCGTTCACACGACGAAGTTGAATATTATTGAAAATGGTTCCAAATCCAATAATAGTCTTCTTAAAAATTTCGTGGTAAAAATACGTCCCTAACATCAGAATTTATCTCCTAAGTTTCCAATATCACCGAATGGGTTAGATTCGCTGAAGTCTAAAATTACATCTCCTTGTACTTCAAAGTATTTATTCATAGCACCATCAAGGGATCCCATGTTGTAAGAGTCTAGTGTGTCAACAGTCCAAGAGGCAGAAGAAGTTCCACCAGAAACAACTTCTCCATCTTTAAAGGACCCTGTTAGATTATTTATGACTAGTTTTCTTGTACCGCTATCCCAAGAAACAACCTCTGCATCCGATCCAGATGTTGCACCAGAAACAGTTTCACCAACTGTAAAGTCTCCAGCTCCACCTGCAGCAAATGTTAGGTCTAAAGTATAACCACTTTCTGCTTCAATGATATCAACTTCATCAATTCCAGTGTTAAGGTCTTCATGACTGTATTCAAATAGTTGACACTGCATCTCCCAAACATATCCCTTACCAAGTTGATAGAATGGTTTTTCGTGCTCAACAAAACTAATCTGGAATAGATTTTGTGAGAATGGTGCCCAAATTAAATCACCTTCATTTGGACGACCTTCAACAATCAGAGTTGTATTATCGTCTACTGCTTCTGTGAATCTAACTCTAGAAACAACAAAAGTAGTTTTATCTTCTACTCGAATGCCAAATTTTGTTAATAGATCTCCCTGTCCTTCCCATCCATCAGTAGTATTGCAATATGCTCTAATTGGAAATGCACCATTAAATGAAGACATTGTATCTTCAGTAAACAGGGTGTCCTCTTTTACTAGAGTTCTAGGGATGTAATACACATCCTGCCCATAAATGTCAATAGATTCCATGATTAAATCTGCAAGAAGATTTTGCTCTCCTTGTCCACCATTCAATCTTAACCGACAACTTGGTGCTGGATCAGGACTTTGTGTGCAGGATGAAGAAACGTGAGAAGTCATAGGATTATCCGATTAGGTCCATTGGTGGAAGTTCGTATGTTGTTCTGAGGTCTTCCATTAACTGTTTGATCTCTTCTTTAGCTTCATCTAGGATTTTTCTTCCATTAATCGTAACTCCACCTAGCATTTGAATGCCGTCATACTTACTCAAGTTTTGACCCCATTGCTGTTTAAACAATGCTGTAGTATAATCTTTCAACCAATGCTCATTGTATGTTTTGGGGAATAGATCTGGATCTACTGCCATCATGCAGTCAACAACAATATATTCGCCAACACCTAGTTCTCCCCAATCAATATCAACATAAAGTCTACCTGTGTTAGCAGTATATCTCAGTCTCTTATATAAACGAGAGTTGGTAACCCAATCGAGAGTTTCCAAATAGTTTTGAACCATGAAGTAGTGTAGAATCTGGTTATTCGTGAATGCGTAAATATCATTCAAGAACATCTGATATTTAATATTAAAGATATTCCCAGGTATTGAAGATGATTGAGAAACTTGTGTAAATACATTATCAACACCAATGACATTTGGCGGTAAGTCAACATACTGGTTTGATTCTGACCAGTTTGTACCAGCAATTGCAGTGTCTCCCTGAGCGTCTGTTTTCATTTGCTCAGTAACTTCAATTTTGATTAATGCTCTATAGGTTCCTTCATAGTGAAACTCTTGATAGTGTTGAATTGCTTCTTCCACTAAATCGTCCAATTGTTCATCACATACGTTAATATCGATAGCAGGATAACCTAACCTACGAAGACAATATGCCTTTAGTTCTGCTTTGGTTTCTGGTTTTGTTGTTGACATTTAGATTGTCCTCCTTATCAATTTAATAGTGGTAGGTATCTAATTGAAACATTATTAGTTCCTGCCGAAGGTGCAGAAGACAATGTCACGACAGCACCAAATGTGATGCTATTTCCTACTGTACTTGCGGTATTTGCAACCGAAAGATTGATTTGTAGACCGTTAATGGTTGTGATGACAGCACCAACACCAATTCCTGTGCCAGAAACTGCCATTCCAGGAACCAATCCAGTAGCAGAAGCAACCGTGATGTAGGTCTGAGCAGCGATACCGCCAGTAGATAACTTGGTGGTGGAATCTGTGTAGGTATATTCTTCTGTTGGTGCTAGGACTAGACCATCGACAATAACAAAGATATCATCGACACTTCTTCCAGAATTAGCAGCAAATGCAGTCTTTGTAGCATCTCCATTAGTATTCGCTGTAGAATATACAGGAGTGATTTCGATATTTGCTGTTCCGTCGAAAGCAACACCATTGATTGTTCTTGGAGTCTCTAGAGCAGTTGCAGTAGAAGCATTACCACTCAAGTCTGCAGTAATCACATTTGCCGTGAAGTTTCCAGAAGCATTTCTAGAAACGATAGTGCTTGCTGCATTGGATGGTGTTGCATTTGAAGTGATGGTTGGATTTCCAGAAACACCATCTGCGTTAGTAACACTCAAACCAATACCAGAAACTGCGAGAGATCTTGCAGCAGCAGTTCCAGTTCCAGTTCTGGTGATAATGCCATTGGTGGATAGAGCAGCGATTGCAGTTAGATCGGAATCAAGTGCTTGAGCATCAGTAATACCATAACCAGCAAGAGTTGTTGGATTGGATGCAGCAGTGACTCTACCCTTAGTATCTACTGTGACAGATTTATATGTTCCTGCGGCAACTCCAGTTGCTGCCAGTGTTAGTGCTGCAGAAGCATTTGCAGAACCATTAACACTCATTGAACCAGTAGCATCACCAGTAAATGATAGAGTTCTTGAAGTTGTCCAACGTCTTGCGTCTCTAACAGTACCAACGATATCTGCATTGTTAAATGTTGCCGTAGCATTAACGGTTAGAGTATCACCAACAGCATCTCCAAGAGTTGTATTTCCATCAACAGTTAGACTACCAGCAGTATCAATATCGCCATTAGCAGAGTAGATAGTAATCTTAGTAGTAGTTCCGTCAGTAATGATTAGGTTTTCACCAACACCAGCAGATCCAGAAATTGTTAGACCAGCATTAGCGGTGATTAGACCAGTCGATGTAATTGATCCACCGAAAGAAGCATTACTGTCAACCGTTAGAGTTCCAGTGATATCAGCATTAGTTCCAACCCAAAGAGACTTGGTAATCGAAATACCACCATCAGTGGAGATGGATGCGTTTTGATCAGTTGCCGAAGATGCATCGCTAGTATTCAACTGGCGAATAATACCTGAGTATGACTGAGTTCCCTGATAATCAATACCACCTTGATAAACGGCAGAACCATAAACTTTGAGATCTCCGTTAACAACAACGTTTTCACCAAAGTGTGAACCACCAGTGACTTGTAAAGCACCTGCCAATGCTGGGATAGATGCTCCAGCTGGAATAGTTCTAGTAGTTGTGTTGAGTAGTGTTGTAATACCAGCAACGCTTAGAATATCTTGAACGTCAACTGTACCACCAGCAGAGTCTAGAATTAGGTTTCCTGTGGAAGTATCAATCTCGTTATTGTTTGCAACACCAAGTCTGATATTATCAATGGTTGCTCCACCATTAGCATCAAGTAGACCAGTTAGAGTTGTTTGACCAGTAACTGCAAGGGTACTTGATAGTGTTGTGGCACCAGTTACTCCGAGTGTTCCTCCAATCGATGCATTGTAGCTGACTGAAAGTGCTGTTCCAGTTTCAGATAGAGTTAGAGAACCTGCATATAGGTCTGCATCAGTTCCAGTGAATACTTCTGAAGAGTTGGTTGCATTTTCAAGGAATCTAAATCCAGATGAGGAATCATCCCATCCAAAGAATCCGAGTTTTGCACCTAATGAATAGTATCTAAAT
>Ga0222714_10001129_pt1 | contig 30218 bp, 48 predicted proteins | sample C33_3DmetaG_FD_165048 | JGI IMG/M metagenome (GOLD analysis project Ga0222714, IMG submission 165048) | Estuarine water microbial communities from San Francisco Bay, California, United States - C33_3D | ecosystem: Environmental > Aquatic > Marine > Unclassified | place: USA: California... | reverse complement strand
AAGAAATGACTAATGAATGGCGCTGGCAATTGGTTGAAACCAGTTCTGCAAACGGACCTGGTTCTTATATTTTCTATTTTGATTCAGAATCAGACTATTTGGCTTTTGTTCTCAAGTATTCTTAATACTTGCCCTCGCCCCTGACCTTTTTCATAACATCTGCGTAATCACTTGTTGCTGCCCTATGGCGCTCATCTGCTGATTGTTGCATGTTTGTGATTCTTTCCATTGCTTCGTGTAGATTTTCTTTCAACTGTTTTTCAATTTCAGTTTCTTCATAAGACGTTGCGGGCGGCTTTTCCATAATATAGTTAAGCCTCCTAACCTTGGAAGTTAATAGTGCTAACTCTTGTGACAGTTTTTTATAATCCATAATCGAGATAGTGAATTCTTTTTGACAATTGATCTATTTGATCGGAAGTCAATTTTATTCTTGGCATATTTTTGAGCAAATCCCGAACATTTTCTATGCTAAACTCGCTGATCGGTTGTATATCCAATAACAACTGTGAAAAACTGGTATCAACATCGTTTAATATCGTTTCTATTTCGTTCAGAAGGTTAATAACCTGTTCCTGTTGCTCGTGTGTTATACTATCTTTGAGTATGGTTTTAATTTCAAAAAACTTTTTTTGCACAGAACCACATTGTTGTTTAACAGGTCCCTTTAAATGTGAGAACATCTGACGATATTCTTCAGAAACAAAAGTTAATTTTTGTTTTTTTTCTAAATCAACTATTTGCCGATGACACCGTTGAGTTAGTGCTTGCAACTCAACTGATCGTTTTTGCAACTTAAACCGTTCAATAATTGAAATTTTATCAGCCATATGATTTATATAATTACTTATTGTATTTGATAGCTATGTTTTAGTCAAGAGGTTGACGCTATATGCTTAACCTGTTATAATAGTTTTATGATGTATTATTTCGCTTATGGCATGAATACCAATGCCCAAGAAATGGCTTGGCGTTGTCCCGCGGCTGAAGATTTGGGTACTGCCTACCTCGATGATCATCAGATGATTTTTCGACATCATGCAGACATGGTCCATGCGCCCGGTCATACTGCACCCGGAGTATTGTGGCGCATTACGCCGGCTTGTTTGGCCGCGTTAGACACACTGGAAGGCTATCCATACTATTATTTGCGCCGTCAAGTTCAAGTACACACCGACAATGGTACAGTACCGGCTTTGATGTACTATATGGCAGAAGACGGCTCCCCAGCCAACCCCTCGTCTGGGTACTATAACTTGGTGTTGCAAGGATACAACAGCCATAAAATCAGCGAAAAATACCTAATTGAAGGGTTGACCGATAATTCCCATTTTGCTACAATAATGGCATAGGGTAGCAAAACAGGAGCTGAAAATGGGCTATAAAGTTGTTGCAGATAAACAACAAATGGACATGATGCGTGAAAAATATGGCCCGCGCCCCGGCCTTGAAGGCCCTTTCAATTTCAGCGGGCGAGTGTTGTATTATGACAACAAAGAGGGCGCCTACTATGATCCTACAACGGATTTCTACGTTGATCAGGAAGAAATGAACGCAATTCACCAAAGAGTGATAGACTTGATCACTCGTTAAAACGGTTGACCAATATTTCTCGTTTTGCTATAATAATGGCATAGGGTAACAAAACAGGAGTAGGAAATGGAACAGTTTGTAATCAACACCCAATATTTGGATGACGATAGCATCGCCAGCGGCCACGCTCGTGTTACTGTTAAGGTGCGCGGCTACTGGAGTTCAGATTCTATCACCCTGTATGTTCGCCGTGAGTTTGGCATTCGTGCAGACGACGGCAAGGGTGAGGTTTTCTGGAAACTTGAAATGAGCCACAGTTCCGGCGGCCGCGATCCCAAAGAAGTTGAAAGCGACTTGGTTGCTGAAGCAAATTTTGGTGCCGCAATGATTGCTCTTGCTGAGTACGGTGAAAACCTTAAACGCACAAAATTGGGCGACTTTGAGATGCTGTATCAACAACGCCGTGCCCAAGTGAAGGCAGAGCGTGAAGCCCAAGCGGCTGCTGAACAGGCCAAGATTGATGCTGACCGCGCACTAGGCGTGAGCCGTGCTGAAGATTTGGTTGATATGGTTGTCAATCAACCTGGAAAAAGGATTGTGTGGTTCAAACGCGGCAACGACGAGGACGAAGGTAGTGCTGGTATCCTACTCAAGCGAGGCGCAAAGACTACATTCTATGTTCACGCCCAACGTGTTGCTCGCAAAGAGTTGGTTAACACACTGGCTAATAGCAGCCACCGTACTACTTGGGCTTGATAAGTAAAAAATAATGACTACTACCAAACCTGCTGTGATTCCGGCACCAGAGTTGGCTGCTCGAGCGTTTGCCGCATACAGGAAAAACTTGGGCAAAACTTATAGTCAGTCGACCATACTGGACCGCGAGTCAAACACAATGGTGCCGGTAACACCAAACAAAACAATAATGCAGTCGGATGACTTAGAGGTAAGCGAGCAGGATCATACTGATGCACAAGAAGCGGTATCTTTGTTGGGGCAAGATCGCCTAATGCGACTCCTAAAAGGAACTCGCGTATCTGATTTTCAAAGTAAAGTTACTGATCTTGTGAGTCAAAAAAATTGTAAACCATATGACGCAGGCTTAATGGCCTATTTGCCTTCGGTGGTTAACCAGTTGCGCGAGCGTTTAGCACAAGAAGAACGAGTGGCTGAATTGGCTTACGGCAGTGAATACTTGGGACAAGTGGGTGACCAAGTTCGGGTTACAATAGAAGTGCTATCCAGCCATTATGTGCCCCAATACAACTCCTGGTCTGTAAATGCTCGTGATGAAAAAGGTAACTTGATTTGCTATTTTACCAGTAAAGAAGAGTGCACCCGTAGTGGTAGTTATAGTGCTAAAATCAAACGCACTGAACGTAGCCGGCGTCATAGTGGCGCTTGCGTGACTACACTAAATTATGTAAAATAACTGAAAGGAAAACTATTATGCCATGGCCCTTAGGACCCGATGAGAACAGCAATAACGCTGAAGAAAAGAAAACGACTAGAACCTGGACACTATACGCCAAGTATAAAAAGTCCACGGTAGAGCGCGAAGAATTCACCAAGGATGGTGAAAGCATCGTTGTTGAAACTGGTTGGCGCGGTGGCAGGTTTTCTATCACTACAGAAGGTGATGATCTGCCTGCTTATGACGTTAAAAACGAGGACGGTGTTGAAATTTATGGATACTATCCTGACGGCGTAGAAAGTGTTGATCTATACGAATGTTATGATGGATGTTGGATGGACGTTGAATGGCCGGATGACATGCCCGAAGAAGAGCGGGATCGCTTACAAGAACTGTTCGACGAAGATGGCTACTACTCGGTTCTGGTAGATGAAGAAGGATGGGATCAAGGTGACACAGAAATGTGGCTACACGGCCCACTTGTAATTGAAGATTCTGAAGGTAATGTTGTAGCCGACGGTGAGCCTGACTCTGATAAACAACAATGGTAATTGGAGAACACAATGATTCAAATTGAAGGTGTAACGCCCGAGCAAAAACGAATGCTCGACCATATGATGAGCATTGACTCGTTTGAGGAATTTTCTGACTGGTACCATGCGTTGAGCGAAAGCAAACGTCGGCAAGCCGATCTGCTGAAAACTTTACTGTTGTATGAATACACCGACGACATTGCTGATTTTGCAGAAGCTCGTTCTGTGATTGAAATGGTAAAATAGTTGGTTGACAGTGGCCTAAATTTCTAGTATAATTATCTAACGTTGGCACTGAATGGTTCTGTGCGGACGTAACTTAACCGCGAATAGTTCGCATTATAAGGAGAAATTATTATGGCTAAACGCCTAACACGCAAACTCACGGACGTGGCCCGCGAAGTCGAACAGACTCTTAAAGCCCACTACAATGTAACTGACAAAGAACTTGCTGCTTGGAGACAAGCTGCTCGTGAGCAAGGTTACAATTTTCCCGAAAGCAAGTTGGTAAAGATTGAAGATCTTTACATTGACTATGAAGTTCAGCGTGACGTTATTCACGATCACATTAAGAATATTATAAAGAAGTGGGACTCGCGAATTTGTTCGCCAGTATCTGCTTGCCAAGTAAAAGGTAAAACTACACAGGATACATACGATGGACAACATCGTACTGTTGCTGCTACTATCCTGGGCTTCACAGAAATTCCCGGTAGCATTGTTCACACTAAAGATCCTAACTTTCCTTCATACGCATTTGAAATGCTAAACGACACAGGTGTCCGCCGTTTGGGTCCAGGAGACTTGCATCGTAACGCATTGGTTCGTTACAAAAACGGTAGTCGCGAACTTAAAAACGTTCGTGCCCGTACACTACAAGATCAATTTGATGCCCTGGGTATTGACTTAGAAGACAAGGGCACTCGAAAGAGTCCTGCGCTTCGTGGCGACAACGATTACTTCTTCAGTCACTTCAAGTATGCATACAAGGCAATTGAACTCGACGACACCGGTCGCATCCTGACAGAAATCTTAGGTGCCATTAAATCAGTGTTTCCTTTGCAAGAAGAGATTGATCAGGGTGTGTTCATTGGGTTGTATGAACTGCAACGATTGATTGGTACCAATCCTAATCTGCGGATGCCCACAGGCTGGATGACTACTTTGTTACAAAGCCTTAAAAATGACTTTAAAAGTTCAGCAATTATTCACAGCAAGGCAAAATTGCAATGGGCTCATTATAAAGGCGATGGCGCAACTTGGACCGCCCCTACTGCAATGAGTAACTTTATGCGTGAGTGCCACATGCGAGCCGGCGGCAAACTGAACTTGCCGTTCCATGGTGATGGTGCTAAGATGGGAATCGAAGATTTTGCTATTGCTCCGGGCTTGTTTCCCGAAGAAGAAATAGCGGCCTAATATGTTGCAAGAATCTCTCCAACAGTTTGTTGCACCTGTTTACGGTAAGACCAAGCGTAGTTCTGCTACCTACCAAACCGTTGCAACACATTGCGGAAATCATTTAACAAACCTTGTGCGCGAGTATGCGGCAGTAGAAAATGATCAACAACTGTTGCGAGAGATTCGTAACGACATGGATTACTACTTGCGACGTTATCACAAGTATTGCATCGAAGAACGTGAAGGTATGGGTGCCCACTACATTGAAGTTGGGGCCGATGAAGAAACGGACTTTGAGCACCTGATCCCCGCAAGCCGCGTTCGCGATTTATTGTTAGCCCGCGTTATTACAATTGAACAAGGGCTTAATGCTCCTACCGTTAAACTAAGTCGTGCTAAACACATGGCATTGAAAGATGCAGGGTGGGCGAGTCATACTCCAAATATGTGGTTACCATTTAAGCGTTATACTCAGGTATTTGGCGCTGAGTTTGAAACACACGACGGAACACCAATTGATCCAGAAACTTGGACATTAGAGCAACATTTTGACTATTTTAAGCATTTAAACATAGTATAATTGTGGCTAAAAAACAACAAAAAAATACCCCAAAATTAGTGTATTTTTACGGTGAAAACGGTTGACCAATAATTGCCCATTTGCTATAATATTGACATAGAGTAGCAGAAAGGGTCTGTATATGAAACTTGCAATTTACACTCAATACCGTGAAAACTATGGTGCCCATGACTGGGACGGTGTTGGCACCTGCCCCCAGTATTGGAAGAACAAGGGTGGTAGCACCTATGTGGTTGCGAGCCTTACTCCTGCCCAAGTCCTTAAAATTAAGGATTCAGGCATCCCCACCCTGACGAAGCTCCTCGAGTTTGCCAACAATCACGCCACCGAGCATGTTATTGACTGGGCTATCCTGGACGACTCTGACACCGTTTGCGAGGAATGGGAGTCTCCCATCATGCTGGACTACAATCCGCTCGCCCGTAAATGGCACGCCTCCGAAGTTCGCAAAAATGGTGAGTATGGCTACATGCGCAAAGAAATTGATCGTTCGATCACTACCTGGACCCTGGACAATACCAAGGATCAGACTGTTACCTATGTTATGCGTAACGGCGACATTGTCAAGGGTTCGGACGTTAACGAGTATTTTGCTCGTGATTTGGAGGTGGCATAACATGTTCAAATTTACAATTGGACTTGTTTTTGGATTTTTGTTGGGTTTGGCAGTCGCTCAAGTTGGTTTCAGTGGGCTTGTAAAAGCACTGGATCAACAAGTTGATTATGTCAAAATCCGCGTGGAACAACTTACCAAGTGAAATTGGTAAACCAGAGTACAAATTATGGTTGACCATAAAAGGAAGATCAACTATAATATGTATATGTTAAGAAATTGGTCTTAACATGTTTTTAAACTTAGATAGGCAACTTAAAAAGGCAACATTATGTCAAATGAAAAAACGTTTAAAGTGGTTGGTACTGCAAAAAATGCAGATGGTACCGTTAAGGTTCGCTTTGCTAATGACTTGGTGTCACGCATCAAGATCCTTAACAAGGCAGGCTGCACGGAAATCAACTTGCAGGAATTGCCCCACGCAATGACCAAGTTGGAAGCTCTGCAATTCCTGACAGCACAAGGTGTCGATGGTAACGCAGGCTACGCTGTGGCTGGCAAATTGGCTGAAAAGACCAAAATTGCCAAACGTGGCGAAGTTAAGATGTCGGGTAAAGTCAAGGCCAAGGCCCGGGCTCCGAAAGTTACTGCCGAGCAACTGCTCGAAGCAGTTAAGTCTTAATATCGACTGTACTCATCACAAAAGCGGCTGAGGCCGCTTTTGTTTTGTGTAAAAGGATAATTACTATTATGTTCGACGATACTGATTTTTCCGAAGAAGTAAGATCCCAAATACTTGGCCTAATGTACGTTATGTATGAATATGGAATAACAGAAGTACACATGGGTGGGCTAATGCGAATTTTAGGAATACCCGACGAGACAGCCAAAGAATGGGATGATAAAGTAATGTGTTTGGACGCAGATTTTGCTAAGTACATTAGCGAAATGAGTTCGCTAGAACATTTGTCTAGCCCAACCTTACATTAATGTCAGCCAATTCGAAAAATAATAACAATCATCATATTGCACTTTACATCATAGCCATAAGAGATGAAAATGCTAATGAAAAACTGGGTCAATGGTTGTCCGATAACCGACATGCCACTGCTCGGGTTGAAGAACATCGCCTACACATTTACGACCAAAACACACTGAATTTATTCACGGTAACTTGGACACATAGTTTGAACAATGTTACAATTTGGGATTGTTGGAATCGGCGACATATCTATCTAAATTAACTTGACTTTTAGAAAAAAATAAGTATACTGTCAATAGTGTTAAGTATAACACAAACTTTATAAAGGAAACAAAAATGTCACAACACGAATCCATCGTGGCCGCTTACGAAACATACATCGCGGAAAACGAAAAGTTCACTACCAAGGGCGTTAAAGCCGCCGCCGCTCGTGCTCGTAAAGCATTGCAAGAAATGAGCAAAGGCATTAAAGAACGCCGCAAAGAAATCACCGCTGAAAAAGAAGCATTGGCCGCTTCAAAATAAACCACATACTTAATAACAAAAACAACATGATATTGTTGTTTACAGCGGTTTAAGTGTTAAACAATAATAAGTATCTGTTAAGCCCGGGTTTGACCATTGTTGAACTTGGGTTTTTTAATTTACTTGTTAAGGAAAAAGCATGACTCGTGCCATATGGTCGTTTAACGTTAGTTTATTGTTTTGCATGACATTAATTGTTGCTGTAGCCGCTCTACACAAAGCTAGTGTAACAACTGACCATATTCCTGCTCGCCTGTCAATAGCCAAAAAAACATCCACTCCTGATGCTAAAACAAAAGAGCTAGAGTGCCTGGCCCGTAACATTTACTTTGAAGCACGGGGCGAATCTTTTGAAGGCAAAGTTGCGGTAGCACAAGTTACTTTAAATCGCGTGTCTAATAAAAGTTTTGCCAATACTGTATGTGGCGTTATTTCCGAAAAAACTGTAATTGATGAACGAGTTATTTGCCAATTTAGTTGGTATTGCGAAAGCGAAAAAATAAAAGCCAAACTGTCAAACTCGTCTGCTTGGAAAGAAAGCGTTCGTGTTGCACGAAAAGTTTTGCTGGAAAACTTTAGGTTACCCATGCTTGGCACAGCCATGTATTATCATGCGGATTGGGTAAACCCTGGTTGGAACTTGCCCCAAGTTGCTCAAATTGGTCGTCACATATTTTACTCTGCCAAAACTACGTGAAAATCCAGTTGACCAAAAATCAAACTTGTGCTATAATATAGCATATCAATTGTAATAGTTCAACAACATGACAATGCATCTTGAAGGTCCTTGGCTCAGTAAAAATGGCAAACGCAAGGGCAAGCAAAAGTTTCGTAATGCTGACGAAGCTCGCAAAGCTCGCGAACTTGAAGCCAGTTGGAAAGAGCTACAAAAGAAATGGGCAGTCGAAGCTGACACTAAAAAGCGTAATCGTGCTATGAGCGCTGAACCACTGTCATACACTTTGTCACCACCCCCAGGTAGAACCACTGAACGCATTGCCAGCCGCGGCAACGGTGTTGGTGTTGCGCCCGCCAAGCGACAGCAAATGTATACTGGCACTAAAATGTTGGGCATTGGTGTGCTACACAAAAGCAATAGTGTGCCTATTTTTAGCGACGAAGAAGCGCGAGACATTTCCAAGATGCGCCGCTAATGACAGACATATTTGCTGAATGGAAAAAGCGTCGATTTGTAGTTGTTAACGAAGACTTTATCAACGAACGCCGAAGCCCTACAGAAGATTTTTTGTTTGGAACAACTGACGCAATTAAACATTTAGTTGTTATGACAGATATTAAATTTTGGAACGAGCATGCTGATGAACTGGAGCAGTGGGCTATAGATAACGGTTGCAAGTCAATGGGAATGACTGTTGAAATTAATTCAGATCAAACACTGACTGCTTTTATGTTAAAGTGGTCATGACTATAGTGCGACTAGATAACTTAGACGCTAACGCTGTCCTTGACATTGTTGAACAGTTGAGAAAAGATGGTTTAAAACAACATGTGGATTTTGATTGGGCATTCCATCCGGGCAGGTGGGATCCAATGACTGGGAACACAACACGGCATGCTAACTTTAAATTTTACAAAGATGCACATGCCACTTGGTTTAATTTGCAACACGGTGGAACGGCACAGGATATTTTTAATTAAGGGATAAGAAATGAGTTGGGAACAAGCAGAATTAGTACGGTTGCTTAAAGGGCAGCCCGGTACACAATATCAAGAAGGCACTGAAAAAGAGCGTGATCTCATTCGTGAGTGGGTGCGCGATTTGCTAAAAGCAAGTATTGTTGAAGTAGAATTTGTTAAAGCAGATGGGCAGATTCGGAAAATGAAATGTACACTAAATGTGGAATATATTCCGTTTCAATCACTGCCCAAACAGTCAGTAATTAGCGGAATAACAGCCGGCTCGATTGATGGGATCAAACGCAAAAAGCCCCTAGTTGAAGATTTGGATAAACCCAAAGAAGAAACTACCATCCGTGCTTATGATGTAGAAGCTGGTGGTTGGCGCAGTTTTAGATATGACCGCCTGCGCAATATTGCCGTCAACATCGGCTTCGAATAAATAGAACCAATGGGCAAAGAAGATTTATTACGACTTAACGGTACAGTCCTTGAAGTACTACCTAATACCATGTTTAAAGTTAAACTTGATGATACAGAAACAGTTGTACTAGGAGTTATCAATGGACGCATGCGCCAAAATAATATTAGAATACTGCTTGGGGATGCTGTTGAAATGGAGTTTAGCCCATACGATTTAACGCGGGGTCGTATAATACGCAGAAACTAAATACAGTTATGCATGTAACTATACGTCAAGATATTGCTATTCTAGAAGCTAGCACAAGACCAGCAAAGCTAGAAACCACGCCCTTGCCCTATAGGGAAAAGGATTTGGAACCAGTGCTAAGTGCTGATTCTATCAACTATCATTATGAACATCTAGCCAAAGGCTACGCAAAGAGGTACAACGCAAATGAAGGCAATCCCGATTTTAATCGTGCTGGTAATTTTTTACACAACAAATTCTTCCCTCAACTTCGCGCTCCAAAAGGCGCTAACCGTCCCAGAGGTGCCGTACTGGCGCTGATTGAAGAAAAGTTTAAAACTTACGAAGATTTTAAACAAGCGTTCAAAGAAACGGCTATGAAGATACAAGGCTCGGGCTGGGTTTATCTCAGTACCGGGGGTGAAATTAAAACCATCCACAATCACTCAGTGCGCACCGATATATGCGTACTTATTGATTGGTGGGAACACTCTTGGAGCACCGATTACCAGTGGGACAAGGAAAAATATCTCGACAATATGTGGAAGATTATTGATTGGGATGTTTGTAACGAAAGACTATAATGATACTAGAAGATACAGCAGTAGCTAAACTTAAAGATATTTTAGCCGAAGAAAATAATCCAAACGTTAAGCTACGAGTGTTTGTACAAGGTGGCGGTTGTTCGGGCATGCAGTATGGATTCACGCTAGACGAAGAACAAAACGAAGACGATTTTATAGTTGAACGCGACGGAATTAAGGTGCTGGTAGATTCGATGAGCATGCAGTATCTAAACGAAGCTACAATCGACTACAAAGACGACATTATGGGCGCAAGTTTTATTATCAACAATCCCATGGCCCAAACCACATGCGGATGCGGTAGCAGTTTTAGCGTAGGATAGCCAACCCACGAGCATGAGTAATCTGGTAAATACATTATCAGAGGACTCAAATATATGGCTCGTGAAATTATCAATATAGGTGCATCCCCCAATGATGGGCAGGGCGACCCCATACGCACCGCGTTTACTAAAACCAATAACAATTTCAGCGAGCTATATGGTAGATCGCAAGCAACTCCCCCTACCAGTTTAACTGGCGTATTAGGTGACGTAGCGGGCATGACCGCTTACGATCAAGAATACTATTACTACTGCTTTCAAGACTTTGATGGGTCCAGCGTAATTTGGCGCCAGGTGCCCAATGCTGCTGTAGCTAATGTAGCTGTGCTGTCTGCCACTGGCAACATTACTAGTGACTTATATTTTATTGGTAACGGTAGCCAATTAACTGGCGTGGTTGCGGCCGCACCAACATCAATTGTTAATGGTACTACCAACGTAACCACAGCCGAGAACGGTAATGCTAATATTTCAATTGGCGGAACTGGCAATGTAGCAGTTTTTACCACTGCTGGCTTGGATATTACAGGCACAGCATCGGCCACTGGTGCAATAACAGGAGCATCATTTACTGGAGCCGGAACTGGTTTAACTGGAACCGCAGCTTCCCTAACAGTCGGCACCGCAACAACCGCCACTTCAGCGACCACAGCCGGAACTGTTACTACAGCCGCACAACCTAATATCACTAGTGTTGGCACATTGACTAGTGTAAGTGTCACAGGCAACGTTACCAGTGGTAATATTATATCATTAGGTAATATTGATGCCACCACTGACATCACAGCAGGGGGTAATGTAGCTGGTACATTTATTATAGGTGATGGCGGCTTTTTAAGTAATGTTACTGCAACCGGTAACGTGGCTGTGACACAAATTCAAAATGGTACCACCGTACTACGCATTGACGGTTTGGGTGGTAACATCATTATGGACATTGATGCTCAAACAAATGTGTTTGAGTTTCAAAAATTAGGTGTTGAAATTGATGGCAATGCTAACATCACTGGAAATGTAAATTCATCAAATGCGTATATCAATGGTAGATTAATTGCAGTTGGCAACATCACAGGCGGCAACGTTACCACTGGCGGCTTGCTGGTATCAACGGCAAACGTTCAAGGTTCAAATGTTAATGCCAGCTTGCAGATGTCAGCTGGTGGCAATATTACTGGCGGCAATATTATCACTGGTGGAGTTGTTTCAGCCACTGGTACTATTTCAGGCGGCAATATTTCCGCAACTGGCAATGTTAATGCAGGTAACTTAATTACAACCAATACATTAATTAATGCTCAAGTTAGTACATCTGGTAATGTAACAGGCGGCAATATTCTTACTGGTGGAATTGTAAGTGCCACTGGAAATATAACAGGTGGCAATGTAATTGCTGTAGGAATTTTTAGCGGCCCCACAGCCAATATTACAGGTAACGTCAATGCCAGTAATGTAAATGCCACAACACTCAGTGCCACTGGTAACGTGAATGCGGCAAATGCTTACTTAACTGGACGCTTTTTAGCAATTGGTAACGTCACTGGCGGCAACGTTACCAGTGCTGGATTAATTGTTACCACAGGCAATGTTACAGGCGGTAATGTTGTTTCAACCGGTGCCGTAAGTGCCACTGGTAATATCACAGGTGGTAACTTAGCCACTGGTGGTGCGATCACCGGTGCCAGTGTAAGTGTTTCAGGAACAGTAACTGGTACATCGTTTGTTGGCGTGGCTACATCAGCACAGTATGCTGACTTGGCAGAGAATTACACCGCTGACTCGGATTATGAACCCGGTACAGTAGTTGAATTTGGTGGTAGTGCCGAAGTTACTGTTGCGCCCGATGAAAGCAAACGCATAGCAGGCATTGTATCTACTCAGCCAGCACACTTGATGAACAGTCATTTGACTGGCAAACACGTTGTGGCAGTGGCACTAATTGGTCGTGTTCCTTGTAAAGTACGCGGTACAATTCGGAAGGGCGATATGTTGGTATCAGCGGGCAGCGGCTTTGCGCGAGCTATGGAGTATCCTAGAATTGGTACAATAATTGGTAAAGCTCTCCAAGGTTCAACAGGCGAAGGTGTAATTGAAGTTGTAGTGGGAAGACTATAAATGGCACAACCGGTTTGGCTTACTCCTGCTGGCAATTTAGGAACATACCCCGAAGGTGTGTTCTTTCAATTTCCATTGTTGGCTGAAGAACCCGAAGTAGGTGATCCAGTATATTTTCAAGTGATTGCCGGAGAATTGCCTGCAGGCGTGCAAGTGGCAGCCAATGGATTAATTGTTGGCGTCCCCAAAGCTATAGCCAGCACCCAAGGCGTCCCCACTGAAGTTGCTGCCGATATTACCAGTCGTTTTGCTGTACGGGCTTACACTACACAAGTAATTTCCGGGGTGACTGTGATCAATCGACTGGCCGATCGAACATTCAGCATCACTGTTTCGGGACAAGACTCCCCAGAATTTATAACACCGCCTGGCACAATTACCACAGTATTCGACGGCACACTAATAACTGGTTTACAAATTGAATACGAAGACTCGGACGCTGCTGATTTAACTATTGCTCGTGTGGTGGCGGGACGCTTGCCTCCGGGAACATCAATGTCTTTGTCGGGATTGATTACTGGCTTTGTTGAGCCGCAGGCAGCATCAGGCGCTACAGCAGGATTCAGTCGAGACGGGCAAGGATACTCGCAGTATCCGTTTGATTTCCCCACACAAAGCAATAATGTTGTTTATGAGTTTGTGGTTGAAATCACAGATGGAAAAGCCAGCGCCTTAAGAACATTTAACATTAGTGTGCTGAGTCGTGACAGTTTAACTGGCGACAGCACAGATATTACGTCAGACAATACTTTTGTCACAGCCGACGGAACACCAGTAAGAATCCCTGTATTGTTAACGCTACCAGGCAGCATTGGAACTGTGCGAAGCGACAACTATTTTGCTTTTAAATTTGATGGCACCCAAGCAGACGGTTATCCTATTGTGTATGTGACCGACAGTGAAACCGAACTGGCTGACATTGGCTTAACGCTTGATCCTGGAACAGGATGGTTATACGGTTATATACCCAATCAAGGTTTACAAGAAAACACATATGAGTTTCGAGTTCGCGTTTACACCGAAGGTGAACCTGATAATACCAGTCCATATGAAGATTTTTCGCTGACTGTACAAGGTGCAATAGACACTGAAATAGTTTGGCTCACACCTTCATCTGCTGCTGACCGTGCGCTGGTTCCTGCTCCGTTGGGTACCATTGTTAATGGTGCCACAAGCCAACTGTATGTTGAAGCTGTAAACGCTTCGGGTATTGTGTTAGAGTATCGCTTGAAATCAGGCAGTGATAGCAATTTGCCTCAAGGGTTGTCATTACTACCATCGGGTGTAATTGCGGGGCGGTGCAGTTTTAACACATTTGCACTTGACGGCAGAACCACAACTTTTGACGTGGTCAGCGACAATCGCGGCATAAGTGATCCAACTACATTTGATTTAACATTTGTATTTACAGTTGAAGCATACAGCACAAATACGCAAGTTCGAGTTGACAAGATATTTTCAATCACAGTTGACAGACAATACAATGAGCCGTATGAGAATTTGTACATTCAAGCCATGCCTCCACAAGATGATAGAGATTTGGTAAACAGCTTGTTGCAAAATCCATCAATTATTCCTCCTACTTTGCTATATCGTGGTGACGATCCTAACTTTGGGCGCGCCACTCGGGTAGTGTATGATCATGCGTTTGGTTTAACTGCTGCCACATATGATGATTATGTTTCAAGCCTGTATGAAAATCATTATTGGAAGAATTTAGTATTGGGCAGTATTGAAACAGCACAGGCCACAGATGACAACGGTAATGTTATTTACGAAGTGGTATACAGTCGTGTTATTGGCGGGCTAATTAATGATCGCGGCGAAAGTGTCAGCAAAGAAGTAGTGTTACCTTACCCAATCAATCCCAACACACCTGAAGAAATTGATGTAGTGTTTCCCAACAGCCTTACCAACATGCGTAATCAAGTGATTGATGTTGTGGGACAAGTTAGTCCATTGTTACCACGTTGGATGCTATCCACACAACCAAATGGTCGTGTTTTAGGATTTACACCAGCTTGGGTAATTGCTTATGTACAGCCCGGGAACAGCGAACAAATTGCATACAACATACGTACACAATTTGGCACACAATTGAACTTGGTTGACTTTGAAGTTGATCGTTATGAATTAGATCGAGCACTAACCAGTAACTGGAACCCAATTGACAACCAATGGGAGCCACAGCCACCTGCCGAAACAACTTTTGATTACTTGGCACATTACCAAGTTCCAGAAAGTTTTGTATTCAGCGGCGGATTAGATTATGCAGTCGATGATACAATTAAGATTTTAGGAAGCCAGGTAGGTGGTGTTGACGTTACTAATGATATTATTATTACTGTTCAACAAGTTGATGAATTTGGCACAATTGAGGAAGCAATTGCAACGGGAATAGCGCCTTTGTTATCAGTAGGTAGCACTTATACTGGTGTATCAGGTACAAATATTACCGGTTCAGGCTCGGGCGCTACATGGGATATTGAAGTAACAGGTGAAGATACTACTGTTTTTGACGGTGGCAGTTTGCGATTTATTATGCCAACAGTTATAACAACTAACACTACTGACTATGATAAATATCTCGTATTCCCCTACAAAACAATTTTAGGATAAACTATGTCAAGTAACATTAACCCAAACAACATTGACGGCACATACCCCGTAGCCGGTCAAGATAACAATTCACAAGGTTTTCGTGATAATTTTACGAATACCAAAACTAACTTTCAGTATGCCGCTGATGAAATTACTGACTTGCAAAGCAAGGTAGTTTTAAAAGCAGCACTTACGGGTTCTACACTCGACAACGATATGAACGGATCGTTGTTGGCCAATGCGCAGATGCAGGATTTTTCCCAAACACGGGCCGCGCTAGGCACGCTAGTTGGATCGGTCAGTGTTGATTATGAATCGGGACATTATCAAACAGTAACAACTGGTGGTAGTATTAGCTTAGGCTTTAGCAATTGGCCTGCGGCAGGTACGCTGGGTTTTGTTACAGTTCGGGTTACTGTATCAAGTACGGCACACACGCTAACATTACCGGCTGCTGTGGGCACAGGTGCAGCCGCTGCCAGTGTTCGTGGTATTTCGGGTTTTGCCAGTAATGTAATCACTTTTGCTCAAACTGGCACATATGAGTTCCAGTTCCACACTGATGATGGTGGCTCAACAGTATACCTAAGTGAGCTAACTCGTCCGCGTAATAACATTATATACGACAGTGAAGATTTAGCTGATGCTGCTGCTATTAGTTTAACAAAAGGTGCAAGTTATTTCACAACAGCCGCTGCCGAAACAGCTACATTGGCAGCTGGTACAGAAGGACAAACAAAAGTATTAGCCGCAGTTGATGTTTCTGCTGGTGATATGGTTGTTACAGTAACTAATCCAGCATGGGGCGGATCGGGAACTATTACATTTAACGGTGCCGGACAAGCCTGTACACTACAGTATATTAATAGTTTATGGTTCTGCACCGGCAATAACGGCGCAACATTTGCTTAACCAAACAAGTTGACTTCCGAGTCAACTTGTTGTATAATTAACGGATGGAACATCCATTAGTTGGTAGCGCAGACTCGTTAACTATCGACGAGTTGAACTCAAAAATATCCGAACTTAACAAAAAAATGGCCATTGCCATTCGACTTGGCAACCAGGAATTGGTGCGGCAAATTGAAATGGCCCGCGAAGTTTATCAAAACAAATACGCAGAAAAAGCTGCTGAACTGTTCAAAAAATCCCAGGACAACAAAGGTCCCAACTTTGATCAAATCATTGACATATCATGAATGTAAGATTACACTATCAACATAATTTTACCGCGGGCTTTTACTTTGACGAACAGTTGCGAATGAACAACTACAGCGTTCGTTTATGGTTGATTACTGCCACGCCCGACGAAGAAAGCATTAATATTGCGTTTGAACGAATTAAATATTTTATTAATAATTCATTGGATTCGTGTGTGTTTATTAACATGCACAACGAAGAACAATGCAAGTTACTGGCCAATGCTGGTGTTAAAATTACCACATTACCCGAAGAGCCAGTTGATCAGTTGGTTGGTATTATGTTATACTGCAAACTAAATGCCATATGCGAAGAAAGATTGGCATTGGTTGAAATCGAACTGGCCAGCGAGCACAGTGGGGGTGTTACATATATTCACAGCGACGAAGAACCAATTGGACCATACGATCAAGTGGGTTGGTGGAACGACGCTAATTTAGCACACTATCATAGTCGCATAACTGAAACTGAAAATATTGTAAGTTTATCCACACTTGCTGCTTGGAGAGATTTGGATCTACATTGGCCCGACGAAGAAAACGACAATGACAATGTGCTCAATATCGGGAACACCATAGTGTTTGGTAATTTTAACAAAGATGCAACAGAATAAGTTTGGTGAACTGATCTACAACGAAAGCGATGTATGTGATCTGCTGATGAAAGGCATTGGCGCTGACGAGCTTGAGGGCATGATTGTTGATGCCACAGTGGCACTTGATCACATGCCCGAAATAGTTGATCCTGTGCCTGAATTTTACCAACAGCGATTTCACAATTGTTCAGTACCCGAATGGCATGCTCAACAGCAAAGCACTTGGCACATGCCCGAACAATATCAAACAATGGATATTGCGGCACATGTGTTGAGCTTGTGTAACAGCGAAGCCGAACTACAACGCTGTGGACAAGAATTATTATTGTATCAAGAACGCGACTTGTTTAATTTGCTAAAATACATGGTATATTTGGTAGATATTATGACCGCAAACAACATTGTTTGGGGTGTAGGCCGCGGATCAAGTGTGGCCAGTTATGTGCTATATTTGATTGGTGTGCATCGTATTGACAGTATGTACTATAAATTAGATATCGAAGAATTTTTACGTTAAATACAATACACTAAGGAATAACTATGGCAGGAAAAATCTATAAAACAGCAATGGGCAAGTCCATTGATATGGGCGCCTTGTTATTAGAAAATGAACTTACCCGAGCTGTGGGTAATATGAAAGTGAACGCTCGCGGCGATGTACTGAATAGCGTTAACCGTGTAGTTGAAACCAAAAACAAACTGGTTCAAAAGCACTATCAACGGCAAGCCACTAACACAACTGAACAACTGCCGACCAGCAGCACTCGAGCTGCAAAAAAACAGCATGCTCAAAAGAAAGTGGCACAAGAAAAAATTGCCAAGGATACTGGCACTCCAGCTAAATCAGTACGGAACCGCAAAGCCCAGGCAGCAAAAAAATCTGTTACTACTCCCCCACCGGAACCAGAAATTCCCGAAATCGAAACAATGGAAGAGTTAAACGAAATTGAAAATAAATTAGCAATCGATGAATCAGTTGTTAATGAGCCTGTAATTGAGCCAATTGCTGAACCCGAACCAGTTGAAGAAGATCCGGTGCCGTCGGCAAGAGACAGCATTCCGCGTGGCGGATTGGCCGCAGCAATGGCTCGTTCTAAAACAGTCAAACAAGAATTACTAAAAACACAGCGTCAACAGGTTCAAAGCAAGCCTGGCGTAAACAAAATTTAAGAGGTATCAATGAAAAAAGCAGCATACGGACACTATACTCTAACGGCTAAAAATCTAGTGCCTATTAGAGATGCAGTAATTGTTAGCGACATGGCATTTGACGAACGCCGTACTTCGTCAGGCATTGTATTGCTAAATGACAACGGTACGGGCCTAGGTATCCGCCCACGCTGGGGTCAGGTTTACTCAGTTGGTCCCGAGCAGCAAGATGTCAAGCCTGGAGATTGGGTTTGCGTGGCTCACGGACGTTGGACACGCGGCATTGACATCGAAGACAGCGGTGTTAAGAAAACCATTCGACGCATCGATCCTGCTGACATTTTGCTGGTATCCGATGAACTGCCTGCCGATGATACCATGAGCACCGCTGAACATGTGGAATCTAAACATCGCTTTGGATAAGCATGACAATTGATCAATGTATTGCCGATCTTCAATTACAATTTAATGTAATTGACGTAATCAATTGTGATGATTATACAAAATCCATTGAAGAGTTATACAGTCGAATAAAAAAATTACATAAAGAATCGTATAATTCTAATGATCGACTAATTTTTTCAATTACTTCCGATGCTTACAAAGAAAACTCATCTTGCGGTATTATGCTGCAAAGTTTGCAAAATATTTTAAATGACGTTGACATTTCTAATTTTTTTGTTTGCATTGTTACAACCAACAGCGATATTCAAAGCGAATACAATTGGATATTAGATAACAGCAGTACAGATAAAGTTTCCGTGGATTTATATCAGTGTATTGGCAACTATAACAAATTGGCATTTGCTGGTCAAAGTAGTTATATCAAGTATCAAAAAATAGATAATATTGACTTACTTGGTTCTCTGTCAAACGAGCACAAAGATTTTTTGTTCTACAACGATAGTTTTTGTTTAATGCCTTGGGTAGGTATAATGATCGATACTAACAGCAAAATAAAACCTTGCTGTATGTCAACAGAAATTTTAGGTGATTGCTCAAAAAATTCACTAAAAGAAATATGGAACTCCAACACAACTAAGCAATTAAGAAAAGATATGCTGGCAAATAAAAAACCTAACTCTTGCCAGAGTTGTTATGATAGAGAAATTCTCGGCCGCGACACTTTGAGAAAAAGTACCAATCGTCGTTATGCAAAATATATTAAAAAAATTAGCACAACAGACAATTCTGGATTTCTTAAAGATTTTAGTCTAAATTATTTAGATTCAAGGTTTAACAATTTGTGCAATTTATCATGTAGAAGCTGTGGTCCAAATGCGTCATCATCGTGGCATCGTCCCGCTGTTGCCATTGGCAAGATAGATAAATCTGTTAAAGCATTACGAATTGCTGGGAAAAACAATTTTGATATATACAATCAAATTTTAGAACACGTTGATACATTGGAATGTATCTATTTTGCTGGCGGCGAACCATTGATGATTGACCAGTTCTATCAAATAGTTGAAGAATTAGATCGTTATGGTCGCCATGATGTTGAATTAGTTTATAATATTAATATGACAAAATCATCTCTCGGCAGTAAATCGATATTTGATGTATGGAAAAACTTTAAAAAAATCAGTATCGGTGCTAGCCTTGATGGTGAGTATCAACGTGGCGAATATTTAAGGACTGGGCAAAAATGGAACGATGTTTTAGAATTTCGAAAAGAAATGTTGACCAAACGCCCTGATATTGATTTTTACATTTCCGCAACAACATCAATAATAAATGCACTTCATCTTCCTGATTTTCATAGATCTTGGGTTGAGCAAAATTTAATTAAACCCTCGGATTTTAATATTAGTATATTGTTTAATCCTGATTATCTTAGAGTTGATGCAGCACCAGAATATTTAAAAAATCTCATAAGAGAAAAATACCATAAGCATCTTGAATGGTTGCGTCCCAATGACCCTCTTGGCCGAGCATCATATGGCTACGAAAGCATAATAAATTATTTAAAAAATAATCGTCAGTTTAATGCTGTTGAATTTTGGAACAATGTTAATCCACTCGATGAGTACCACGGACAAAAATTAATTGACTTTTTTCCAGAATTAGCAGATCTTCCTAGGCACTAGTATGATATTCAATCACGTTAAAGATCTTAAAGCCGACGGTAAAAAGATCGGAATCACGTTCAGTTCATTTGACCTCCTCCACGCTGGGCATATTGCTATGCTGGCTGAATGTAAAAATCACTGCGATTACCTAATTGCAGGTCTCCAAACTGATCCTACTATTGATCGCCCGGGCAGCAAAAATCCCCCAGTCCAATCAATTGTGGAACGGCAAATACAATTGGCCGCTTGTCGTTATGTTGACGAAGTGGTTATTTACAATACCGAACGCGATCTCGAAGACCTACTCCTGATACTGCCCATTGATGTTCGTATTTTGGGTGTGGAGTATAAGGATAAAGAGTTTTCGGGTCGGCAAATATGCCTTGACAGACAAATAGAAATTGTTTATAATAAGCGTGACCACAGTTTTAGCTCAAGCAGTTTGCGAAAGCGTGTGGTAGAAGCAGAATCCCGAAAAAAGTAATGCTATGAAAAAAACAGTTACGATTGAGTACGATGCAGAAACCGACGAGTACATTTTGCCCCTAGGCAATGATGTTTGTGATGCGCTGGGTTGGCAAGTTGGGGATAGTGTTCACTGGCACGACAACGGTGATGGAACATACACGCTGACAAAAAGAAATGATGAAAAACTGGAATCGTCAGGAAATTGAACGAGAAATAAGCAAAATCAAGTGGGCTACCACCGATCCTAGAATGGATGGCTTTGTCACTTGGGGCTGGAAGCAAGACTTGATTAGATTAAAGTATTATATTGACGAAGCACTAGCCGACTGCCCAACATACGTCGGCGAAGAAGATTTCATCAACGAGATAGAACAAGAAAAAACTTTTAACTTACTTAAAAAGAAACACCAATGAAAGAACTTTGGGTAGAAAAATACAGACCAAAAACCAGCAATGACTATGTGTTTATTGATGATAATCATCGACAACAAGTAGCTGCTTGGATTAAAGATGGTACTATTCCGCACTTGTTGTTTAGTGGCGGTCCCGGCACTGGTAAGACCACACTAGCCAAAGTATTGATCAATGAACTGGGCATTGACGAATATGATGTACTGTATGCTAACGGTTCTAAAGAAGCACGTAAGATTGAATGGGTAGACAAACTGATTGGCTTTTGTCAAACTATGCCATTTGGTCGATTCAAGGTTGTGCTAATTGATGAAGCTGATTTTATGAATCCCAGTAGCGTACAGCCAGCAATGCGTAACTTGATGGAAGACTACAGCAATAGTGTGCGTTTTATTTTAACATGCAACTATCCCAACAAGATACTGCCCGCAATTCACAGTCGTTGTCAGCATATTGCTATTCCCAAAACAGATCATACAGAATTTACAGCACGAGTTGCAACAGTATTGGTAACCGAAGGCATTGAGTTTGACATTGACACACTGGACAGTTATGTTAAAGCAACTTATCCAGATTTGCGAAAGTGTTTGAATCTAACGCAACAGAACAGCCAAAGTGGAACATTGCTGGCACCTAACTCAAATGATCGTGCTGTTGGCGATTGGAAGTTAGATTGCGTGGCATTGTTTAAGGCAGGTAAAATTCGCGAAGCAAGAACACTATTATGCCAGCAAAGCAGTCCCGAAGAAGCCGATGTTACATTCCGTTGGATGTATGATAACTTAGATTTGTGGAGTAAAGACGTGGAGAGGCAGGATCAAGCTATCATTATTATTCGCAATGGTATAGCCAACATTCCACTGGTTGCTGATCAAGAAATCAACCTCAGTGCCACTATTACTGAGTTGTGTAATTTATGAGATACTTAATTATTAAATATTATACCAAGCCCGACGGCAAGATCGACGAGTCAATGACTGTGGCCAAAAATCTAAAAGCAAACGATTTACAAACGGCCAGTGTTATACTAGATTTTAAAACGCAAAAAGTTGAAAAATCTACACTAAGTGGCATTCCAGGATCAAGAGATTGGGATACTGTTGTTAGCTATTACTACCAGTATTACACTAATATCATTGAACGACTGTTTGAAGATAACGGACACAAGATTGATATTCACGTAACGCCGCAAAAATAAAATGATTCACGGATTCCATATTGAGCCTACAAACATTTGTACACTAAAATGTCCGGGCTGTGCAAGGACAAGATTCATCGGTCAATGGCCACAGTATTGGAAAAATTACAGTCTTGACATAAATCAATTGTTAAATTTCCTTGATGTAGACCTAAAAAATAAGGAAATAAATTTATGTGGGAATTATGGTGATCCAATTTATCATCCCAACTTCATTGAATTTGTTAAACGCCTTAAAAAATTTGGTGCGGTGTTAAACATTACTACCAATGGCAGTTATAAAACAAAAGAATGGTGGCAACAATTAACCGAGCTGCTGGAATCCACCGATATGATAACTTTTAGTATCGATGGCATCCCTGAAAATTTTAAAGAATATAGAAAAAATGCCGACTGGGATAGCATACAAATTGGAATAGAAACTAGTGTATCTAGCAAATGCCAAACTAAATGGAAATATATTCCTTTCTTATTCAACGAAAATAGTATAGACAAAGCAAAAATATTATCAAAAGAACTTGGAATAGATATATTTACAGTTGAACCAAGTGATAGATATAATGAAATTACTGCAAATTTAAAACCAACTAAGATAGATTTTATAGGGAAAAGATTTAAAGCCAATCAAGAATGGAAGAAAGGTAACTCTGTATCAGACATAAATTCAAAATGCAGCAATAATAAGGAGCACTATATTAGTGCTGATGGTTTTTATAGCCCCTGCTGTTTTGTAGCTGATCACAGATTTTACTACAAAACAAATTTTGGTAAACAGAAAAAACAATACGATATACGAACTACTACACTATCACAACTACTTGAAAAAGATAATGTAATCAAATTTTATAACAATCTGGCACAACATTCAGTATGTCAATATAATTGCCCAGAAACTAATCATGAAATATAATTTAAACAAAACGATACTCACTGATTGTGATGGTGTGTTACTGGATTGGGAGTGGGCATTTAACATTTGGATGCAGGAGCATGGATTTGAAGAAGTCCCGGGGTCCAAGTTAGATTATGGTATGGATCTACGCTATGGTATTCCTAAAGATCAAGTTAAAAAACTAATACGCATCTTCAATGAAAGTGCCGCTATTGGATTTTTGCCTGCACTACGCGATGCTATGTATTATGTCAAACGCCTACACGAAGAACACGGTTATGTGTTTCATTGTATCACTAGCCTGAGCAAAGATAACAATGCAGCAAGACTCCGCGAAATGAATCTAAAAAAATTGTTTGGTGACCAAGCATTTGAACGTATTGTTTGCTTAGACACCGGTGCCGATAAAGATGGTGCCCTGGAAGAATATCGTGGTAGCGCCTGTTACTGGCTCGAGGACAAGCCCGAAAATGCTGTAGCCGGGCATGTTGCAGGCCTAAAGAGCCTTATGGTAGAACATGGACACAATATGCATTTCTACCACGAAGGCGTTACCATTGTAAAAAACTGGCGTGAAATTTACGAATTAATAACTCAATGAAACCATTGATAACCAATTATTCACATTTAGCAGGCAAAACTGTTGCATGGGATACGTCAGATAGTGAAAAAGCATTTTTACAAAATGTACAGAATCCCCTAATGAGAGATAGACTCGAAGCTTCCGGTTTTTTAAATACATCAATTGAATACAAATATAATTCCTACGGTTTTAGAACAGCAGAATTCGATCAAGATTTTGACATAGTTTGTTTTGGTTGTAGTTTTACCATGGGCACCGGTGTTCATGCTTGGGATACATGGCCAGCGCAACTAGAAAAAATAACTGGACTTAAAGTTGCAAATCTCGGTCACGCAGGTAGCAGCAACGACTCGGCATTCAGATATGCACAACATTATTTGCCACTATTAAAACCTAGATACGCAGTTTGTCTTCAAACTGATATGCATAGATTAGAATTATTAGATGATGTTTCTGGTGTTAACTTAAACATCATAGCCAACGACACACATAATCCATGCGCCAAGGATTATTTTATAAAAACTTGGTTCAGTTCCGTTTCTAATCAGGAGATAAATCTCCAAAAAAACACACTGGCATTTCAGCAGTTGTGTGATTCAACAGGAATTAAACACGTGATTTTCAGCAGGGAAAGTATACCTACCCCAACTGCTCCTAACGAATTTGCGCGAGATCTGCAACACCCTGGGAGCAAAGTATACCAGCAGATTGCTACCCGGGCGGCAAATTTGATTTAATCAAGAATAAAGTTTTAGCACATGCCCAATGATAGCATGACGTTGAACGTCCCGTGCTTCAAGTGGGCATACAGCAATTCCCTCCACATCTGTATAATCTAATCGTGCGCATAGGTCTATTAGACCATTGTTGCTGCCAGGCCGATCAGTTTGTTCCACATCGCCAGTGATAACAATTTTACTACCCACACCAATACGAGTCATCAGCATTTTCATCTGATTTGGTGTAGCGTTTTGCATCTCATCAGCAATAATCCACGAATTTTTAAATGTGCGTCCCCGCATAAATGCCAGCGGTGATATTTCAACCAATTGATTTTCTATCATAGCCGCTATATCTTGGGGGCGATAAGTTTCTCGTAGCACATCTATTAAGGGGCGTGTCCAAGGCTCCATTTTTTGATTTAGGTCTCCGGGTAGGAAACCGTGTGATTCATCCTCAACACCCACAGCGGGGCGTGTTAATACTATACGCTCGCAAGAGCCTTCCTTAAGGGCTTTAACTGCGGCCTTCATAGCCAAATAAGTTTTACCAGTACCTGCCGGTCCTGCTGTTACTACTATATGTTGATGGTCATCAAGTAGTGCCAACACCAGTTGTTCTTGATTTCGTGTCCGTGGAACCAGAGTAATCGCTTGGGGGCGACGATACTGTCGTTCTTGGGAAAAATCAATGGTGTTTTCAACTTGTGCCATACGTTTCTGCGCTTTTGCGGATCGTTGTCTGCTCAAGGTTTTCTCCAAAGTTGAGTTGAAACATAACAGCCAATGGCTGTAGTAGTATTTAGGCATTAAATTTTTCAGTTATAGTGGCATTGATAATTTAATTATATGTCATAAGTATTAGTCTTGATGGCAAGTTTTTTTAATCGCCAAACTATCAATAGAACAATCAATACCATAAATAACTGTATGGATTTAAGCGACGAAAATTTATTCAAAGACGGCTCGGATTATTGGCAAATAGCCGACAATATTCGCAACATTTACATGAGCGAAGGTAGCTTGCTAACGCTATTAGATTTTGAGCGTGTGCTTGATGAGTTGGATTTGTATGCGTTTCGGAACTGGGAAATCGGTGAATTAGTAGCCGGTCCCGACATTGGCAAATACACAGTCACTTGTGTGTTTATGTGGCCCGAAAAGCTCATGCCCGATCCCCGGGGCGCACGACGACTACTGCCGTTTGACTGCACAGTAAAGTTCAAAAAAACTGTAATGTCTGTGCCCATGAAAATTGAAACACCCTCGGATTATCGCCCTGGTACGCACAAAGCACGTATAATGGAACAGAAGATTTGGCTGGTTGAAATCACCATGCCCAAGGCCTTAATGAGCGATATCCGCACTGGATCCGTTGAACTTGAAGATCAAAACATTGACTTAGCTGATTTAGATGACGCTTATGATCAAGACTTAGATAAAGAAGAATACCAAAATGATGAGCAAGCAGAAAATGCACAAGCAAGCCTTTCCCAACCAACCTCTGTCTGAAAGTTTAAACTTTAAAGACCTTGAGGGCATGCTCAAGCCCACTATTCATGTGGATGAGTTTAGCTCAAAAATGGGTGACGACGATGACATTATTGTTGTTAGCTTTTTTGTACGCGACCCCCAAGCAGCCAAAGACTTAATGGCTTGGTTTGAAAAGGGTTATGATTTTGTGTTGGATGCTGATAAAAGTCCCGGGGAAGTTAAACCCAATCGTTATTTGGTTTATGTAGAACTACGTCGCCGTAGTACAGCGGGTCAGCACGTGGAAACGCTACTACAAGACTTAAACACGCTCACAGAGTTTGAACCTGACAACTGGACCATGCACTACAAAGGCGAATCCATGCCCTTTAGTCGCGACAGTTTTGATTCCACAGTTCCCCTCAGCCCCAAAGCCTACAGAGAACGCTACGAAAAAGATCTCAATGAAATGCGAGTTTCTGCTGGCATGACCCCCAAAAAAATCTACGAAACTGATGCTGAATTGCGTAGCCTACAAGCTGCTGCTGGCGTGCGATAATTTGCTACCTACTGAATAAAGTAGGTATATAACTATCTATGAATCTAAAAAGTTTTGGCTGTAGCTTTATCTACGGTTCTGAATTACGTGATGAAATTACTGTTGATTTAACTAAAAGACAACCACCAAAACATAGTTTATCAACATGGCCGGCGCATCTTGCACGGCATTTAAATTACGATTATCTGTGTTATGCGCGGCCCGGAGCAGGCAATTTACAAATTGCCGAACGCGCACTGACTCATCTTGCTACTAACGAGTATAGTTTATATGTAATTAGTTGGAGCTTTATCGATCGCTTTGATTATTTGAATCCAAATTTGCCAAATAAATGGGCTACTTCTCCTTGGTGGACACTTATGCCCATTGATACAGACAAAGTAGCAAAAACTTATTATCAAAATTTGCATTCTGAAACTCGAGATAAATTGACTACATTAATGAGCATCAAACTAGTAATTGACACACTAAAACAAAAAAATTGCCCATTTATAATGACCTACATGGACGATTTAATGTTTGATAAAAAGTGGAATACTACACCTGCTATTACTGATTTACAAGATTACGTCCAACCGCATATGACCACATTTGATGAATTGACTTTCCAACAATGGGCCAAAAAAAATGGATACCCTATAACTAGCATAGGACATCCATTGGAAGCAGCTCATGCCGCTGCGGGGGAATTAATGATTAAAGTTTTTGATAAACAAAATACAGTCGATCATTCTGATCGTACCTAAACTCAAGCAATTTTAAGTTGTATTTTTCAGCAAACTCATTAGCCACTTCAAATGACCAAGGAAATATATCCACATACGGACCTGTTTTGTGCGATATACCCGGATTAGCACGTAGATAAAATTTGCCTCCGGGCATAAGCAAATTGACACAATGACTGAATCTCTGCTCAATTTCATCACGGCTGTTAAAGTTAATAGAACCCAATGCAATAATATGATCATGGCTAGCAGGTTTAACTTTATACTCTAAAATATCTACTTCAAAATCAGCAGCGTGGTTATAAGGGTCAATGCCAACTAAATTGTCAATGCGTCCTTTAAACGGATGATATCCACAGCCTACATCTAATACCGATACAGGATTTTGCTTTTGAATTGCTTCAGCCAATGCCCATCCTGTATAGTCATAGTCGCCGGTTCGTGGGCGCCAAATCTCCCCAAAGAAACGCCCAGTATAGCGTTCATCAAGTTTATTCACAATGCTTTTTAATGTGCCGTTAAAACTGCAATCTTCTAGTGCTAACGCTCCTTCTACAGCGTCCTTAAATTTTCGATAACGTGCCGGCGTCCAGGGCAGTTGATCCACTTCAGTTGCTTCTGTAATGCTATCGCGAATTTTGGCATACTTGGGTAAATTAAAGGCTGTATGCAAATTTTCTTTAATCAGGGCAAAAATTTTGGTATTCATTAAAAAATTTTCCTATATGATAAATAAAAGATACATACAACATAAAAATTTGTTGATGTGCATCAAATTTAATTACACAATTAATTATCTTAAGGAATCAAGTGAAATATATTTTCATGGCCGGTGCTCCGGGATCCAAGTGGTCCAGCGTAAGCAAAAACATCTACTACAGTCCTGACATTGATCGCTCTGATTACTCAGACGAGCGTACTTACTATCACGACGCTCCGGGCACAATGCAGTTAATGCACCTGGGTGCATATTTTGATCCAGGTATGGAGTGTGATTTGCCTGAGTTTTTATCAGCATCAACTCCGGCGCAATTAGAGCAAACATTTGACGCTCCGTTTGCTGGCGGCAGAGGAATTAAAATTATTAAAAGTCATATTTTCAGTTATGACGAAAACTTGAAATTTTTAAGACAACACTGGCCCAAGTGCCCAATTGTGCTGATTCATCGCGGCGATGACAGTTGCTTAGGCTGGTGGGTCAAATGCGGACATTTTAGCATCACTTACCCCAGTTATGATCTTTATTATCAAAACCTGAGGGAAATGGCTGTTAAAATTAAAAATCAAAATGCTGGCATTTTGAAAGCCTGGTGGGCGCATCACGGAACTACTGTCACGGACAATGTTCAATTGTGCCGTGCGTTAAAAATTGAGCTGCCCCCAGAAGACTATCGTCAGGACTATGTGGTCAATGACGTTAGAGTGAAAGTTATCTAAGGAGAACAAAATGAAAAAACTATTATTAACATTACTTGCAAGTGCTGGTATTATGAGTGCTGCGCATGCTGACTACACATTAATCGTGCCACAAGGTCCCGGCTTAGGTACCGCAGTTTGGGCCAGCATTATTGCACAAAATCTCAGCAAATATACCGATGAACCAGTTGTGGTTAGACACATTCCCGGAGCACGCGATATTCCCGGATATAATGAGTTTCATAACAAACTTCGTTTTGACAATAAAACTATTATGGTAGCACACGGCGGTAATGGTGTTAGTTTTTTATTAGACAAGGTGGACTATGACTATCGTCAATATGATGCTATTGGAATGATGAACTTGGACATTGTTGTTGGCAAGCGTGTTGGAACAGATCCTAAAAAGACCACATTCAAAGTAGCCGGAGGCTCGGGGTTAGAGCCAGACGGTATGGCAATGGCTATGATGGTATGTGGACCGCAACCCGGCGGAAGTGTTGATGCTTATCTAAAATGTTTTAAAGAGCGCATTGTTTGGATCAATGGTATCAATGGTGCTGAAAAGCGTCTGGGATTTTTGCGCGGTGAATTAAATGTCACACGCGAAAGTCCCCCTGCGTGGTTTAAGTTTTGGACCGACAAAGAGAAAAACAATGAAGTATGGTTTACACACGGCACATACGATTTGAAAACTAAAAAACAAGTTCCTGATGCCAACTTCCCAAACACACAATTTGAAGAACAATACAAAAAATTATGGGGCAAAGCACCCGAAGGCGAACTGTATGATGCTTATCGATTAACACGGAACTGGCGTGATGTTATTCAAAAGAGTTTGTGGGTTAACAAAGGCAATCCTAATACAGAAAAACTTCGTGCTGCGTTAAACAAGATGCTGGCAGACCCCGAAGCAGTTGCGGCCATTGAAAAAGACACCGGCAAGTATAGTTGGATTGTTGGCAATGATGGTAATGCCGTTATCGGCGAACTTAGCAAACTAATCACTGAATCAGCACTAAAAGGTGCTGTGCGTTGGAATCAAGAAGCTTATGGGTTTCCAAGCGTTTATAAACCTGAATTACTGACCAAGTAATGACATATGTCTTATGGATATTAGCAGGCAGTTTATATGGCCTGCTAATTGGAGTAATACCTATTGCGGGCGTAACTACGGCACTGATTACTGTTTTTGGTCTTGCTCCATATTTTCTTAGCGATCCTTATGCTGGTATTGTTTTTCTAACCAGCATCACCGCTGCTTGTGCAGCGGCCGATAGTTACACCAGCATATTAACTGGCATACCGGAGCAAGCACTACTGCTGCTTG
>Ga0222714_10001128_pt1 | contig 30227 bp, 33 predicted proteins | sample C33_3DmetaG_FD_165048 | JGI IMG/M metagenome (GOLD analysis project Ga0222714, IMG submission 165048) | Estuarine water microbial communities from San Francisco Bay, California, United States - C33_3D | ecosystem: Environmental > Aquatic > Marine > Unclassified | place: USA: California... | reverse complement strand
AGCTAATTGTAATGAAGTTGAAGAAGTATTAAAAACATTAAATATTGGTTCAATGGTTGTTGGTCATACAATTCAACCAAATATTAATAGTAAATGTGATAGTAAATTATGGAGAGTAGATGTTGGGTTATCAAGTATATTTGATAATTCTGAAAATATGTCAGTATTAGAAATATTGGATGATGGTGTAAAATTACCTAGAAACAAATTTAAACCAGTAAGAGTTCTTAGATAATAATAAATACAAATATTAAATTAATAATAATACAAATATTAAATTAATACTAATACAAATATTAAATTAATAATAATACAAATATTAAATTAATACTAATACAAATATTAAATTAATAATAATACAAATATTAAATTAATAATAATACAAATATTAAATTAATAATAATAAAATAGAAGGATATATTAATGAATTATAAATTAATAATAACAAAAGGTGGATATAAATTATTACATGTTCCAGATAATAAAATTGATTTAATTTATGTTAATATTGGTGTTAAAATAGGTAGTGATGTCGAAATAAAAGAAACATTAGAATATAGCCATTTTATGGAGCATCTTTTTACTTTATTAACATCTAAGAAATATAGTAATGGTTTAGAAAATCGTAATTTTTTATCACAAAATAACGTTAAATTAAATGCCGAAAATATTACTAAACATACATTATTCCAATTTACAATGAGAAAGAGATTTTTAAACAAATTTATTGATATGTTGGTAAATTCCTTATATGATTATTATGTAGATGAAAACTTATTTATAAATGAAAAAAATTCTGTTATTGAAGAATTAAATTCAATTATAAATAATAATGATTATAAATTTGAAACATTTGTTGAAAAAGCATTATTTAAAAACCATACTCGTTCATATACACAAGAAGAAAGATTGACAAATGTTAAAAAAACTAAAACAAAAGACATAATAGATTTTTTCAAAAAATATTATAATCCAGATAATATTGTTATAGGATTTTATGGAAATGTTGATTTAAATAAAATAAAAAAAGTATTTGATGATTTTTATTTAAACCAAAACAATAATCAATTATCAGTTAAACCACAAAAGTCTATAAATGTTTATAGCTCTGAAAATAGTTTAAAAATGAATTTAGATAATAGAATAAATTATTTAAAAGAAAATAAAAAAAATTGTAATTTAAAAATAGTATTCAAGGTTCCTTATGAGTTTTTCGATGATGAATATTATAATGTTTTTTCCATTTTAAATATATTATCATATGATATTAGTTCAATATTAATAAATAGATTAAGAAATATTGAAGGTTTAATATATGATTTATATGCACTTATGGACTTAGATGAAAACAATAAAACATTAAGTGTTGTATTATTTGAAACAAGTGTAGAAACACAAAAAATAGTTAAAGTTATAAAAATTATTTTAGAAGAACTAAAGAAAATTAAAGAAACTTATTTGGATGAAGAAATTATTAAAAGATACAAAGAATCATTGAAAATAAAACAAATTAATGATTCATTAACATTTAGTCCTTTAAAAATGTTAGATGAATATATAAAATATTTATTATGGGGTGAAGAAATTGTAAAATTTAATGATGAATACAAAAATTTCGCAAATATTGATAAAAAAATACTTAAAAAAATTTCAAATAATATTTTTGATTTCAATAACATGTATATTTTTTATAATGGAACAAAAAATCATAATAAAGAAATAACAAAACTATTACAAAATATTTAATTTAAATAAATAAAAAAAAATAATATAAGACAAAAAAATAATTTAATTAATTCCAAAGATCGCAAATAGTACAAATATCATGTACTTCACGATAACATCCACTTGTAGTTTCTTCTCTAACAAACACATGTTTACATTTACTTTGTAATTCTTTTTGTATATTTCTATATTCATTTTCAAGAAGTCTTTTTTCTTTTTCAATTTCAATAATTTTTTGTCTTATATTATTGTATTTTTTATTTAATGAGTCAAATTCGTTATCACTTACATTGTTATCACTTACATTGTTATCACTTACATTGTTATCAAAAGATGACATAATAATTGTTTTGAATAATATTCTATTAAATTACATTAGTTTTAAATATTTTAAAAATAATAAAAATAAAAAAATATACTGTAAATAATTAAATTTATCATATATTAACAAATAAACTAAACCAAATATAAATTAAACAACAATAATCAAACTGCTATATAATTCTTGACAAAATCTAATGCTTTCGGAAGATCATTAACACCATATTGTCCATAACAATCTCCATGCATAAAATAACCCATAAAACTTTTGTAGCTAAAATTATATGTTAGATAAATACAACAACCCATACCAACATTTACAATTGTATAAACACCATTTTCGCGTCTAATTTTTGTTTTATTCAACAAATTTTTTTTTGCATTTTCCAATGAAGTTTTATAATCAACAAATCTTTCACAAAATTCTTCATAATAACCAATGTTTTCATCCATTTTGTATTATTATAAGTCGAAACAGAATAAAAAGAAAAATTATTAAACATTTTTTTCAATTTTTGTTATTTTAAACATTTTATATGATAACTAATTATTATTCTAACTTTAAAGCGATTTATTAGTTTCATAATTATACCTAGTTATAAAGAGCTTTATTGGCTTCATAATTATTATCATTACATAGTTTTTCTAGTTCAGAAATATTTTCAATAATATCTTTACAATTAAGATTTCCAAAAAAGAATTTTTGAAGTATTGCTGTTGTAAGTTTCAAATGCTTTACTTTTTTATAAAATGTATTGAAATTTTCAATTTGTGCTGGAATAAATGTTTCATACATCTTTTTAATTTGATTCTTATTTGCGTATCCAAACTCGAACGAATGATCTACACGTCCAGGTCGTTTCAATGCATTATCAAGAATAAGTGGATGATTTGTTGTCATAATAATTACCTGACCGTGTGAATGAGCAATACCATCTAGTGTATTTAGAAGAGCACTAAATGTAATATTGTTTTTATTTTCGTCATTTTTCTTTCTTGATTCAAATAGAGCATCAATATCCTCAATAACCAAAATTGTATCTTCGGGGAGTCTTCTAAGAGCACGCATGAAGTCACTATCTTCCATTTTTCTCGTAAAACTAAGAAGTGCTACCCCCATATCTAGCTCAGAAGCAATACTATAAATCAAACTTGTCTTTCCAGTTCCTGGATAACCATGAAACAACATATTCATTTTATAAGGAACCCCAAAATTGACATATTTTTCTTCTTCTTCATGTGAAAGGAAATTGAAAATAATATCTTTAATTTTTGTTTCTATTCCATCAAGGTAAATTGTTTTAATATTGCGAGAAATTCCTTTTTCAAGTGTTTCCCAATATCCATCATCCCAAATATAGATAGTTGTTTTATTCAATTCTTTCTTTTTATCAAGGATAATTTGACTATAATATTCAATACATTTTTTAAACAAATTCTTAGCAATTTCTTTGTTCTTTTCCAATGTATTCTCATTATCAATAATTGAGATTTCCATTTCACTATGAAATTGAGAACCAATATCATTAATAAGTGGTTTATTAAATTGAATAATATTTACAATTATATTTATATCTTCAAAATTCAACACTGAATATCCAAAATCAAGAAATTCTAGAAAATTCACTTTATCAAAATTTTCATTACGTCTAAGCCGTTGTCCCACCTTTAAACAAATTTTATTACAATTATTAGATAATATATTACTACCATATGCTCTGATTGCTTTAAAAAGTTGTTCAGTATTTAGTACTCTGTAAAAGAGTTCATTTTCTTTTAGCTGGACTTTATCTGTATTACGTTGCATTTTTAGATAAATTAAATATTATTAAACAATTGTAAGACATAATGTAATCAATTTTATTTTAATTTTATTTTCAAATAACATTAAGAGCCCGTCCTAGAACAAAAACACAATTTTTTTGGACGAGCCGAAAAAGTTTTAGAATGGGGCTGCTGAACCGTTCGGCACTTCCTTCGGGGGAAAGTTTCGTCTCTGAAAGAAATGTCGATTGCACACATGTATGTGTGAAGGGGGGGGGGGGGGCACCACTGCAGTGTTTTCACAGGTGTCTTACCGAAAAACACAGGGGGAATAATGTGATGCAATGCAGTACAAAATGTGAGCACATTGACAGTCATTTAGAGTGACAATAGAGCCCATACAAAGAGACCCTAACACATACAAAAATTTCCGTTCGTAAAAAAAAGGGCCGAATATGGTGCTTTTTTCCAGGACTGGCTCTTAATTATTTAATTTTATCAAATAAAACTAAATTCATTATATATTTGATTCGTCTTCTTCATAAATAGTATATAAATCTGTTCTATATGGTGTCATTAATTTAGATCTAAAATATATATTATCGGATATATATTTATTTTTAAGGTTTTTAAATCTTTTATAGAGTAAAATATTTATATTATTTTTATCTTTATTAAATAAGTATCCGATAATATTATTAGACTTGCTCCTTTTTTCTATTGTTTTTACATAAAATATATCACTATTTGAACATAAATACTTAAAATATCGGTTTATTATTTTTTTCTTTGGAACACCTTTTAGATAAAGATTATATTTTTTATTTTTAATTTCAATAATACAAGTCATATTATCGTTAATTTCTATTATTTTACATTTATCATAATAAAAATCAATAGTATTTTGTAATCTAGTTTTTTTATTTAAGTAAAATCTACACAAACTAGTAAAGCTCATAATAATATAAAATAAAGTTTATTTAATAAAAACAAATTATAAAATAATTTATGGATGAAAATAAAAATACCATAAACTATGACATAGATACTACCATAAAATATGACATAGATACTACCATAAACTATGACATAGATACTACCATAAAATATGACATAATTATTATAGGATTTGGTATATCTGGTATCGCAATGGCTAAGGAATCTATAAAGAGAAAGAAAAAAATATTAATATTAGAAAAGGAAACTAATGGTGGTGGAGTATGGTTTTCCTGTCATAAAAATTCTGAATTACAAAGTCATAAAACATTTTATGAATATACACAAGAGGAAACAATGTCTAAGAGTATTAGTAATTACCCAAATAAGAGTGAAATATTAATTTATTTAGAAAAAATAATAAAAAAATATAAATTAAACAACTATGTTAAATATAATTGTAAGGTTGAAACACTAGAAAAACATAACAATGAGTATTTAATAAATAAAAAATATAAATCAAAATTTGTAGCTATTTGCTGTGGAGTCAATAATAATATAAACAAAATAGATAAGTTAAATGATTATAGGGGAGAATTATATTATAGTAAATATTTAACAAATTATAATTTCGATAAAATTAATAATAATACAAATAAATCAAATAAATTAAATGAATCTAATAAATCTAAAAATATATTAGTAATTGGAAATGGTGCAAGTGCATGTGATGTAATAAAAAATATAGATAATATAAATCCAAATTTGAAAATAATTTGTTTATATAAAAAAGATAAATACTTTATAAACAAGTATATTTTCGGTCTACCAATAAGTATATTTCTAAATGAAATGATTTTGTTATTTTTTAATAAGATACATCTAACTTTTTATAGAATTATTGTTAAACTTGTTAATATTATATTTTTTAAAAATGCTTTAAATATACCAAATGAAAAAATAAATATTAATAATCTTATAGGAAGTAATATAATAAATAAAAAAATAAAGAATGGTTCTTTGTCATATATAAATGATACTATAGAGTTTTCTTATAAGAAGAATATTATATGTTCAAAAAATATATTTTTAAATGTAGATATTATATTTTGTTGTAATGGATATAATAACAAATTAAGGTTTATGAATTGTGATATTCCAATAAATAGATATTTAGGTATATTTCATCAAAATTTTAAAAATATAGGTGTTATAGGTTACAATCCTTCGTATAATTGGCCAAAAATAAGTGAAAAACAAAGTATAATATTTTTAGATTATATAGAGGGTAAAATGAATATAAATAAATACTATGAAAAAAAAATAAAAGATAAATATGATTATACATATAATTTATATGATTACCTAAAATTATAATCAATAAATATATTTAGTAAAAAATAAATAACTAGATAATAATTATTTATTTAAAGAAATTTAATAAGTAATATATATATATATATATAATATGGTTTTTAAGGTTATTTCTGATATTGAGGAATACCATAATTATTTAGATGGTAAAGATCATGATGGTATAGATCATGATGATAAATTAATTTTGGCATATTTTACAGCATCTTGGTGTGGTCCATGTAAAATGGTTTCACCAGTTATTGAACGTATTGGAACCGAAAAAGAATCTGTTGTTGTATTAAAAGTGGACGTAGATGAATGTGAGGAAATCGCAACAGAGTGTAATATTGATTGTATGCCAACATTTTTATTCTATAGAAACAAAACACGCGAACCAATCCATAGATTCTCTGGTGCTGATCTTGAAATGTTAGTTCAAAACATTAACAACTTTTTAGAATCTGATAATTAATTTTTCTTTTTTTTCTTTTGTTAAGTAATTTATTAATCTAGTTTTTTTAATAATTTATTTTAATTACTACTATTTTTTTATTTAATTATTTTAATGATTAGTTCAGAAAAAATAAAAGAAGTTGTTGATTTCATATTAGGTAAGGAATCAATATATATTTTACTATTGATTATTTTAAATATAATAAATCTTTGTTTTTTGTATAAAAGTAAATCAATATTATTATTAAATGGCTTGATACTATTGGTATTGTATTTTATAATATCAACAAGGGATGATAAAAGAATATTATTTTTAGCAATGATAAATTTTGCATTTTGGGGAATTATTGGTGAATCATTTATAATAAAAAACACAAACAATTCATTATATTATAAGAATCCTACTAAACATTTAAATGTTCCATTATGGTTAATACCTATATATTGCTTATTTTGTATAACTGCTGTTCATACATATAAAATATTTAAATTACTTTTAGAACAATAATCAATAACAAATTAATTATTATTGAATAAAAAACTTAAAAATAAAAATAATATTAATTATAATTATAATGGAAGAATTGAACTTAACACTTAAATCTGAAAACGATTCACTTAAAACTAAAAACGAGTTATTATATAGAAAAACAAAAAATCAACAAAGAACAATAAGTAGATTAAAAAGAATTATCGAAAGTCAAAATACTTTTCTTAAAAAAGTAAAGGAAAATAAGTTAGAAGATGATGAATGGGAAGACCTTGATGATATTATGAAAGAAGATGAAATAAATTAAGAATAAATAGAAATAGTGCAACAAATAATACCGAAAATATTATTCCTTTTTTTAAGTTTTTATATAATATTAAATTTAGTATTAATGCTAAACTAAATGCTAAAATACTATCTATTTTTAAAAAATCACTAAAAAAATTTCTTATAAACTTGTTAATAACACTATTAGTTTTCATATAATAAATTATTAATATATAAAATTAATTATTATAAATTAATAATTATAACAATTCCATAATTTTTTTACTTATAATAAATGCCAATGATGCGGTTACGATACCAAATATAGATAGTTTTGTACCTGTAAAATACCATTGTTCATCTGTATAATTTGATTGAACAGCGCCTAATAAGAATAGTGAAATAGTTATACTGACAATAAGTTTTAAATATTTATATTTTTTTGATTTACTAAATAAAAAGTATAACATTATAGGTATTAATCCAAAACATATAAACGAACCAAAAGTTATTAATCCATTTTTTATTGGGTTAACGTTTTCTATTAAATTAGATTCTTTATTTTTTTCTTTTAGTTTCATATCAGCACTAATACTTAAATAATCACTTATTCCCATAGATAAACCATCTGATATTAAAACAGCAAACCCAAGAATAAATATGTACTTATAATTGAGTTTTGCTCCTGTTATTCCAGATATAATATTAAACATAGTTATTATTCCATCAATACCACCATAAATTATACTGCGTAATATATAATCATTTAACATTATATTATTATTATAAAAATAAATTAAAATTAATAAAATTTAATTTAATTTAATTGAAAAAAAAAGAAAATATAAGAAATTATATATAATCAATTTAATTTAGTTGAAAAAAAAAGAAAATATAAGAAAATATAAGAAATTATATATAATCAATTTAATTTAATTGAAAAAAAAAGAAAATAAAAGAAATTATATATAATCAATTTAATAAAAAAAAATTATAGATAATAAATTGAATTTGATAAAATAATTATCTAAATATAATTTATACAATGGTTAAGAAATCAGATGGACGCGAAGGTTACAGATCATTTACAGTTGTTAAAGTTGGCAAGCATGGTGGGTGCAAAACTAAGGGTCATGGAGGCAGATTTGTCAACAAAACTCCAGTAGGTGCTGCCAAAAAGGCATTCTCCGAATTCTGCAGAACTAAAAGAATAAGAGGTGTATGCACTCTTATTGTTACAATCAAGGAAACCACAAAAGGTAGTGCTGGTAAGGTATACACATACAGATTAAACAGAATGAAATTAAAAGAACCCATTATTAGATTAGAAGGTACTAAAAACGAATATGTTATTGAATACCAAACCAAGGTTAAATCTGTTGGTGTACCAGCTGACTGTAAAAGACCTGGTCAAACCAGAGGCAGACCATTAAAGAGAACTGTAAGAAAGAACAGAATGAGAGCAAACAATGTTAGAAAAATGGTTAGCAAAAGACAAAACAAAAATGAAAGCAAAACCAGATCTGGAAGAAGATACAAACCAAAAAGCTTGAACTGAATATAAAGAAGATACTAAATAATAATATTATAAAAATAATATTTATTTACAATAGAAAATATTAACATAGAAAGATAATAATTTTTTTGTTATATTTTTTATAGTTTAATATTTTTTTGTTTATTTTTTAATTTTTACAACTAATAATAATTAGTTATTTACTTTTACTTTATTTACTTTATTTACTTAGTAAGGTGGTGTGAAATGTGCTTGTTGATTTCAACAAATGTCATGTTCTGTGGTTTCTTAACGCCAAAGATTTTAGAGAGTTCCTTGTTTGGGAGAAACTTTCTCTTATCTGTTTGAACCTGGAGGTTCTTTTCCTTGATGTATGTTGAAATCATCTTCATGACTTCAGCCTTAGTTGCCATTGTTCCATGGTCAAGACTGAGGAACTTTTCAAGATCCTTGCTCAATGAAAGCTTGGCCTGTGGCTTTTTCTTTCTCTGACGAGTTTGCTTTTCAAGAACACGGAATGTTCTATGAATTCCTCTGAGTTCATCTTGAAGTGATTTAACTTCTTTGCTTTGTGAAGAAATAGTGCCAAGGAGAGTTGAGAATTGAGTATCAAGAGTTTCTGTTGTAAGAGTAGTCATTTTATAGTTATATCACACCGTAAATCTTTAAGTAATTTAAAATAAAAATATTAAATTATTAAATTATTTATTTTTAAAATTTAATTTTTGTACGATAATTTGTTTTACTTTTTTGTAAAAATATATTTAAAATTTTCATGGTCTTTAGTGACATCATATCCTGAAAACTGTTTTGTAATAAACATATTAATAAATTCAATAATTTTTGAATTATAATGAATAATTATTTCATTAATCAATAAATCATCCAAATAAGTATAATTACTAAAATTATATTTAGACTTATTTAGTTTAGGTATTTTTATTAAAAATTTAGTAATTTCATTAAGTTTAACAAAATCTTTAAATGAAATACTCTTTTGATAATCAAGCCCATCTTCTTTGCTAATAAACTCGACATACAAATAAATACATCCACGTGTTCTACTTATTTTAAATGAACTATTTGGTACAAAACCACCATATTGTATAATTCCACTACTCCTTGGAATATTAAAATTTGTATCATTAATTTCAGGAAAGTCAAAATATTGTGCAGGTATAGCATTTTCATTAATCATATACACAATATTAGCTACATCAAAAAAGAACTCATTTTTTTTATTCAAACATACAACTCCTCTTGGAAACATATATTGGTTTCGAGAACCTTTTATAGAATAATGATAAATACTTTCTTCATCATAATATTTTTTATCAAATTGATCAAAACCAACTCTTTTACTTGAAAACCCGATTACATTTAGTACATCTTCTACTCTTTCATTAAATTCTTCCAAAGTACTTATACCTTCATTTTGTTTTTTATTTTCAAGCTCCTTTTCATATATTCCCAAAGCACACTTAGAAACTTCACTTGAAATAAATTTACCATTTTTTATAGTCCAAGTTGCGTGAAGATATCCATTTCCTCTTACAGTACCAAAGGACTTGCTTTCAGTAATAGTATTCGCCATTGTATTGATACAAACGTTATAATAATTTATACACATAATTATAAAAATCAATTTTTAATAAAAACAATAAGAAAGTTTATCTATTAATTAATATGCTATCTATTAATTAATTTGCTAAACCTATCTTCCATAAAAGTATGTAAATTATAGTATTCTTCGTCTGAATTTTTATTATATTTTTTTAATAATTTAGCACGTTGTTTATAAATGGAATTTGAATAGTTCCTAATAAATGTTCTAAATGAATGTTTATCACTATCTAAATATTTATAAATATTTTTCAATAATACTTTTGTCTTTACATTTGGGTTAGCAATTCTAAGATTTAAAAAATAAAGAACCCATGCTCCGCAAAATCCTCCCGGATCACTTTTTAAATCATAATTTCCCATTGTTTTTGCTGTTAAAACACTCAATAAACTATTTTCTTCTTTTTCTTGAAATCCAACACTTGGACAAAAATTAGAAGGTATTACATACTTATAATCTAAACCTAAATATATTTTTAATAATTTAGAAAAATCTTTATCAAAGTTTTTAACAACATTATAATATTTCTTTTCACTAAAAATAGAATATGGTTCAAAGCGTTCAACTGTCTTATTTTCTTTATCAAACAATATTGCATTGAAGTGTGCGCTATTATTTAAACAACCCCATTTTATATACAAAAATATTGCCACAAACCTTTTTTTACTTTTTTTAACTAAATTAAAAAAAACTTTATCATTTATTGGAAGTATTAATTTTTGTTTTTTTTCAAAATGTTCACAATCATAACGTATACCATAGTTCATAAAGTCATCTCTTGAATATCCAAATTTTGTATCAAATTTAATTGGAATATCAAGATTCTTATATTTTTTTGCTAAATAGATTAATCCAAAAATTAAATCTAAACCCGAACCTATAAAATTTGTTTCTTTAACTGTTCTTTTTTTTAAAACCTTTTTACTATTTAAATAAGTATTTGAGAGCCCATTTCCTAATTTGTTTTGTTTTTTTGTTTTATTTACTTTCATTAAATATATTTAAGATTAAATTTTAAAATTAAATTAAAAGATTGTAATATAGTATATATATATATATATGAATGTCGAATTCTTCAACATTTGTAGTAAATGAGTATATAATAAATAGAAAAAGGATAGGTAAAGGGTCTTTTTCAACAATATATAAAGGTTATAGCACAAAAAATAATAAAATTTATGCTATTAAGGAAATTACTATTGACAAAAAACAAAATAAAAGTAATGTTAAAAGAGAACTAAATGTATTGAAGACACTTAATAATCCTTATATTGTTAAATTACATGACGTTATTATAGATACAAATTATAATAATATTTATTTTATACTTGATTATTACCCAAAAGGTGATTTGGCCAAATTTCTAAATCACAAGCCTTTAAAAGAAAAATATTGTAGAAAGTATATGAAACAATTAGCTGAAGGGTTAGAATATCTTTTAAATAAAGATATATTACATAGAGATTTGAAACCACAAAATATTTTATTAACAAATGAATATAATATAAAAATTACTGATTTTGGGTTTGCCAAGCAAATAACAAAAAATACATTGATTACAACTTTATGTGGTAGTCCAATGTATATGGCACCAGAAATTATAAACAAACAAGACTATGATATTAAATCGGATTTATGGTCTGTTGGTGTCATTTTATATGAAATGGCATATGGTTATGTTCCATTTAATGTTGGTACATTTTTAGAATTAATAAAAAAAATTAATAGTAAAGATATTGATTTCACCCATAAAAAAATAAATTTAAGTGAAAATTGTTTAGTATTAATGAAAGGATTACTAACTAAGGACCCAACTAAAAGAATAGAATGGGAGGATTTTTTCAATAATAAATGGTTTCTAAATGATGAAATATTAAGGACAGAAAATAACCTAATGGAAATAAGTATAAGAAATAGTGTATCTATACCAAATATTAATAATTATAAAAATGATAGACAATTTTGCTCTTTTACATATGAGAGTATAGTTGAAAATAAAAATTTATCTTCATCTGAAAAAATAGCATTATCATATCAAAACACATTTAAAAATACATCAAATAATAATTCAAATAAAACATCAAGTGATTATTCAAATAAAACATCAAGTGATTATTCAAATAAAACATCAAGTGATTATTCAAATAAAACATCAAGTGATTATTCAAATAAAACATCAAGTGATTATTCAAATAAAACATCAAGTGATTATTCAAATAAAACATCAAGTGATTATTCAAACAAAACATCAAGTAATGATTCAAATGAAACTGAAATTGGAGATATGAATTTCCTTGATTCTTTAAATGACGATTATTCGGATAATGAAACAGAATCAGATTATCAATCTGCTGATGAAAACGATGAAGAACACACAAGAAATTATGATGATAGTTTAATTGAATATAATAATTTTAAAAATACTGAAGATAATACTTATTATTATAAAGATAATTATAAAAAATCTAAACCTATAAATATTAATAAAAAAAATAAATATAAAAAACTAAATACTAGTGAAGAATTTGAAATATTAGATGCTTCTTCAATAAAACCACATAGTTTACCTGTTCAAACTAAAACTGTTACACAAAGTCTAAAGGAATATTTGTATTCTTCAATTAATTTGATTAAGCAATCATATAATTATGTAAGTAGTAATAAATCAATTTAAATTATGAATAAATAAAATTAATTAGGTGGTTTTAATCCCCAGAAATTGTCTGGCATTTTTGGTGGTATTACATCAAAATCGGGATATCCACTATCTCTCAATATTTGCTCTTGTGATCTTACTGGAAGATTTGGATTATTGTAAAACAATGGACTTACTCTAAAATTAAGTGTTGGTGGTGCTGGATGATTCAATGTTCTATAAGGGATTCCTTCACCAAGTTTAATTGATGTTATTTTATTTTCATATCCTGGTTCGCAAATCTTAATATGCAAGTGCGGTGGTACATATAAACTTCCTAAACCAACATAGTAAGAATTTGGATAGTCCAAATTAATAGTAAATTGACCATTTTTAGCTACTGTTGCACCTACATTTGTTGTATTATGGAAGGCAATATCTGGATTTGGAAATGGTAATCCTCTGCTGCTAAATGATTGACTTGTAACTTTAGCTGGGTTAGCAGCAAAATACATAATTTTAGAGTTCATATTTCCTTCTTTTAAGTGTCCTTTAACAGTTACATTACCATTATTGTTAGTGATTACACTTCCACTACATAATGATTTATCAAAAAACAATTCTCTCCAATTATTCATATAATAATATAAAACAAAATAAAAATGAATATTTAATGAATATTTAATATGTAAAAAAATATTTAATATGTAAATGAATATTTATTATGTAAAAAAATATTTATTATGTAAAAAAATATTTAATTAAAAACCTTTGGGTCACCACCAGTTAACATTTCACCACCTCCTGGAACTGCTTGTCTCATTTGTGGTTTGTAGTTTTTCATTGTTGGGTAGTAGTTAAAGTTATCAAATGGATATGCACATGCATTATTTGGTAATACATGTTCTGGTTTCTTTAAGGGTTCTAATAATTCATTAGGACCTTGTGTGACATATTCTCTACCTTGACCAAATCCGTTTTCATTTACTAATTTAACTTCACATTTATGTTGATCACAAACAACTCTAGTTTTTTCTGGTAACATTGTTGCTGATTCAAATGGTTTAACACAATCAAATGAACCATTTTTCATAAACATGTATTCATTTGTTTGTTTCATTATATTTTCAGCACTTCTATTTAAAAACATTCTGTAATCATGACTATTAGCAATATTATTATTGTTAATAATATGTGCGTTCATTTCATTATTTGGTCTATAGTCTGTAAAGTTTCTTGCATCGCTCATTCTTGATGTAGCATTAAAAAATCTGTTATTGCTTGTTTTGTAACAACTCATATATAATATTATAAACATTTTAAATTAAAATAAAAAAAAAACAAAAAAAAATTAATTTCTTCTACAAACATTAGTTCCTAAACTTTCTACAAACCCTTTATCTAAAAATTGTTTAACAATGTTTGAGTTATTTTGCATACAAATTCTTGCTTCATAAGAGTTATTTGGTTTACAACCATTATTATTTAAAATACTTCTTAATTCATTTTCTCTTTCATTAGAACTTCTGTAATCTGTAAAATCTAATCCAGCATAAGATCTGAAAGGTACATTTACAACTTTTCCATTTATGTTTTGGCAATTATTTGACATTATAAAATAGTAAAAGAAATAAATTATACTAAATTGTTATTAAAATTATAATGAGCCTTTACTCTATCAATTAACTCATTTTTTTTTCCTTTAATTTTTAATCTATTTTGTCTAGCAATATCTTGTAATTCTTTTAATGTTAATTTTTCAAAATCACCCAAAGAATACTTTGAATAGTCTTTATTTTCTTCATCATCATTGTTTTCATTTATAATATCATTAATATTTACATCACTTGAATTATTAGAACCAATAACTTCATTTATAAATAACCCATTATTTTGTACAGATACTGGTGCTTGATTAACTGCTTCGCTTGTGACTGCTTCGCTTGTGTCTGCTTCGCTTGTGACTGCTTCGCTTGTGACTGCTTCGCTTGTGACTGCTTCGCTTGTGACTGCTTCGCTTGTGACTGCTTCGCTTGTGACTGCTTCGCTTGTGACTGCTTCGCTTGTGACTGCATCTTTTGGGATTGTTAAATCATTATTTTGAATAGCTGAATTAATTAAACTATTAATTAATAAGGTGTTATTTGTATTTGTATTTACTTGTACATTTTCCATTGAAATACCATCAAGCATACCATTAAAAGTATTGTTTTGTTCTTGGTTTAAATCTAAATCTAAATTTTCAAGGTCTAATTCATTAAGTTCATTATCTAAATTATTATCAACCATATTTATTAAAAAATTAGATAAATCATTATTATTAATTTCTTCAACATTTAAGTTTACTAACATATCATTATCTAAATTATTATCAACCATATTTATTAAAAAATTAGATAAAGCATTATTATTAATTTCTTCAACATTTAAGTTTACTAACATATCATTATTGGATTCTGTTTCATATACTTCAACAACGTTATCTAAATCATTATCTAAAGGTTTAACAACACCATTCTCTACAACATTATTTACATTGTTATCTTCAACTTCCTCAACAACTTTATCTAAAGATTCATTTACAACATTGTTATCTTCAACTTCATTTACAACATTGTTATCTTCAACTTCATCAACAACATTATTTTCAACTTCATTTACAACTTTGTTATCTTCAACTTCCTCAACAACTTTATCTAAAGATTCATCAAGGTTATTATTAGAATAATTACTAATATCTTCACCAGAAATTTCTTCAAGTAATGGTTCATTATTATCTTCATTATAATATTCTCGAATTTGTCTATTTGAAATATTATTTATTTTTTCCTTTAATTCGTTTGGTAAATCTTCATTATTAAAATTTTCCTGAACATAATTATCATATTCTTCTCTGAGATTTGATTGAGATTGTGATTGAGATTGTGATTGAGTGCTACTTAAAGATTGACTTAAATTCCTTTTTTCATTTAAACCATCTTGAATAAGTAAAGAACTATTAAGCTCATTAACTTGTTTATTTAATCTATTTATTTCATTTTTAAAATATGTTTCATTTTTCATAGTTTTAAATAATAAAAAAACTAATAATCCACTAAGAATTATACTTGAAATTAAAATAACTTCTCTCATATATAAAATAAATTATTATTTATTGTATTTTTAAACGATAAAAAAAAATCACAAATAAAAAACCAACAAAATTTTAATTTTTTTTGAACGATAAATCATTTATAAAGTTTATCAATAATATTGTGTGGGAACAAGTACTTATGATATTTTAATAAACTTTTATAGCATTTGCTAATTGTAACTTCAGATATTTTACATGTTTGTGAAATATCTTTTTTTGATATGTTAATATTTAGTATTTGACACACCAAAAAGATACTTCCCGCAGCGATTGATGGTGGAATACATTTTGACACTAAATTGTATTCGTCTGCTTTTTCGCAAACATGCTTACAAATTTTAATAATATTTGCACCAAGATTAAGCTTAGAACAAAACCTATCAATAAAATCAACAGATTTTGTAGTATTACCACTTAACACAAGCTTTTCACTATCCAAATTCAATATTTCATCAAATTTTTTACACCCCTTTGTCATATGTGTAATATTTAATTTAAATATCTCTGCTATTTCCTTGGCACTTCTTGGACATCCTTGTAAAATACATGCTTTATAAATACATGATGCTATAATACCATTTCGGTTTGACCCGCGATTTATTTGTATATCAGAAATTCTCTTATATAAATTTTTCGCTTCATCTATAATACACGACGGAATACCATTATCATTTGCTCGCACTTGTATTCCATCAAAAACATTATATAAACTTCTTTCTCTATATGGCATAGCATTCCATAAATGATAATTTCTTATTTTCCTCATTTCATAACTTTCACCATACGTAAATGAAATAGTTGAACCCAATGATGATTCTGGAAGTAATTGATTAGTAGGCAATCCACAACGGGTTGGATCAGAAAATTTACTATCTTCAGAACCATAAAATCTCCATTCAGCACCTCCATCAATAGTACAATAATTAATAACACCACAATCTTTACAAATTACTTGTCCATTATCTGTAATAAGATTTTTGCTATTACAAGAATCGCATTCCTCGTTATTAGAATCAGACACACGCGCTGTTTTTAAGTTTTCTTGTAATTCCGCATCTTGTTTATCCTCTTTTAATATATCAAATAATTTATCCAAATCATAATTCATGTTTAAAAATGATTTAAAGTTTATCTTATAATATAAATCTTAATATAATTTTAAGTTCAATTTTTTTTTATTTTTTCTAAATTATTTAAAGAAATGATTTTAGTTGAAATAGTACCAAATCTATGGTTGGGTGATGTAGATGGTGAAAAATATAAGTCAAATATTAACGCAAAATATGTTGTAAATTGTATTAAAGATTTATCCTTTTTAAACAAAAGTGATACATACCAAGGTGTTATAAAAGAATCCTTAGAAAAATATGAAATTATTAAATTATATGAATATTTGACAGAAACAACAAAATTTATTTATAATAATTTTGTTAATGATGAACCTACATTAATATATTGTGAAAATGGCAATCAAAAATCTGCTACAGTTATTGCTGCGTTTCTTATAAAATATGGTAATCATACAAAGGAAACTGCTATTCAAGCAATAAGAACAAAATATAAAACTGCTTTTTATCCAGATATAAATTATATTTATTCTCTTGAAATGATTGAACAAAATAATAATTCTGTTATGTAATAAACAATGTTAGTTATTTAAAATATTTAATATGTAAAATATTTGTTATAATTGTAAATTACATCTCCTTATATATTTTTTTTTTATAAATTAAATTCAAAACTATTTAAATTTACATTAGATAAATTTATCTAAATGTTCAAAAGAAAAAACGTACTACTTAAAACTCTTTTTAAAGATTTCAAAGAATATCTAAATAATGAAATTGAAATATGTGGATGGATTGATACATTTAGATCACAACAGAAAAATGGATTGGCGTTTATTAGTTTAAATGATGGTTCATCAATTCAATCATTACAAGTTATTATTAATCCAGAATCGGAAGAAGAATTACAGAATTTTGATAATATACATAATAGAGCCACAAAAGGTGTATGTATTAATGTTTTTGGGAAAATAATTGAAAGTCCAGCAAAAGGACAAGATATTGAACTCGTTTGTAAAAAATTAAAGGTTTATGGAGATGTAGATGGTTCAAATTATCCTATACCAAAAAATAAACTTAAACTTGAACATATTAGACAATTTCCTCATCTTAGAATAAGAACTAAAACAATTGCTGCTATATCAAGAATTAGAAATGCTTGTAGTAATGCAACACACTCATTTTTCCAAGAACATGATTTTAATTATGTTCATACACCTATAATTACGGGTAACGATTGCGAAGGTGCAGGTGAAACATTTTCAATAAGTAATACACTTGGTAGTGGAGAAGAAAAAGATTTATTTTTTGGTGGACCCACTAATCTTACTGTATCTGGTCAACTTCATGGTGAAACATATGCATGTGGATTAGGTAATATTTATACATTTGGACCAACATTTCGGGCAGAAGATTCACATACAACACGACACTTGGCGGAGTTTTGGATGATTGAACCAGAAATGTGTTTTATTGATTTTAAAGATTTGATTGATATAAGCGAAGATTACTTGAAATATTGTGTTACATATTGTTTAGAACATTATAGAGATGAACTTGAATTTTTCAATAAACATTATGATGATACATTAATCCAAAATTTGAAATCACTTATTAGTAAACCTTTTACAAGAATGAAATATAGTGAAGTTATTGAATATATTAATAATGATATTAAAAATGGATTAGCAATTATAAGAGATCCAACTATGGAAAATAAAAAATTTAAAAAACTAGCGAAGGGTAAACATATTTTTGAAGGACCAACTAATACTGTTGATAACATGTTGCCTTCAAATTATGATTTAGATTCTGAACATGAAAAATATATGACAACTAAACTCAATGGTGTTTTGGTTATTACAGACTTTCCTAAAGAAATAAAATCATTTTATATGAAAGAAAATGATGATAACTTTAGTGTCCAAGCAATGGATGTTCTTGTGCCAAATATTGGTGAGCTTATTGGTGGATCGATGCGTGAAGAAAATTATGATATACTCCAACAAAAAATGAAAGATAAAAATATTGAAATCCCATGGTATTTAGATTTACGCAAATATGGAAGTGCACCCCATGGTGGATTTGGTCTTGGATTTGATCGTCTAATTATGATGATAACTGGAATTTATAATATTAGGGATATTATACCATATCCTCGTTATCCAAAGCATTGTTTCATGTAATTTTCTTTATTTAAAATATTATAAAAAAAATAAAATATATAATTAATTTAATGGATTATAATAGTCATTTAAATAAATCTAACATTAAGAAAAATAAAATTAATAAAAAATTAAATAAAGTTTCAGAAAATTTAATTAATGTATGTAATGAAATTCTAGTAAATAGAGAACAAGAATGTAATTGTTTTGATAATAATAATTATCCATCTAAAGACTTTTTTAATTGTATAAAAAATAAAAATTCAATAAAATGTAATAATTACAACAAATGTAAAAAACTATTTGCCACTTTTACATCTGGATATGAACCAAGATATAATCCCGATGATTGGAGTGATCCTTTAATCGAAGGTAGCCACAATTGTTATATGTACTTTTTAAATGATAAGAAAAAGAGAGTTAGAGACGAATGTTTTAATTTATGTAAAAATGAAGGACATAATAATAATACATGCTATAGTAAAAAACAAAATACTTGTGGACAACTTAAACCACAACCTGGTAATTATGCATACCAAAAAGGTTATTTAAGTAAGAAAAAGAAAATTTATAATTGTAGTACAATGATAAATAAAGTATTAAAAGATAATTATGATCAAAAAAACAAAAAATCTAAAATTAAACTTACAGATTTTTCTACCCCATGTCCAAAATATCACTATAAAGGTTCTTTAGTTGTTGATCCTGGAAATACCTACCATTTTTATAGACAAGATAATAATGTTAGATTTAGTCACAAACAAGGCACTCTAAGAGTTGAAAATATTGATGCCGAAGGAAGACCAATATATGCACCTCACTTAGCTGGAAGAAATTATAATAAAAATAAAGATAAAGATGGTATTGACTATTTAAATCATTGTGCTTATATGTGTATTCCAAATAATTACTATTTAGATACAAATGCTATGGGTAAGGTTTGATTAAACCAATCTCTTATTTTTCTTTTCAAATTCTAATTACTTTATCATTAACAACTTTTACAAGTTGCTTTTCTAATCGCTCTTTTTGTTCATTTTTAAAATCATAATCACAATCATGTGTTTCGGGATTAAAGTGCATTGAACAAAACATATTTTTACATTTACATTCGAAACCAAGCAAACCTATTTTCTTATTACATGTAAAACATTTTTTTTTATTTTTGATTTTTCCTTTTGGTGATTTTTTTGCGGTTTCATTGTCTTCAATAACCTTTTGTTCTAAAGCCAAATTACTTGTACTATTAACAAATGATACTTTATTTTCTCTATTAACTTCATTTAAATCTAGTTTATCAAAATTAATGTTATTTATTGGAGTAGAATTCAACGAAGATGTTGAACAGTTCCTTTTAAGTTGTTTATTATTATCCATAGTATTATAAATTATAAATAATTTTAAATAAGAAATTAAATAAAGATTTATTCAATTTTTTGTTTTCAAATGTATTAGTTAACCCTATACTATAATTTATTAGATTTAATTATATCATATCGTAAAAATAAATATTTAAATAAATAACTAATATATATTATATATGATTATACCAACACATATAGTTTTTGAGAATAACAGTGTAACAATAAAAAATGGATTAGTGGATATAAAAGAAGTTACTAACAAAAACTTCTTATATGAATGTAGTTTTAAAGAAGCACAAAATTTTAATAGTTATAATGAATTAAAACAAGAACCATATTTATTTATTTTTCATAAAAGTAGATGTGGAAGTACATTATTATGCAATATTTTTAAACAATTTGATGAAAACCTAGTACTTTGCGAACCTGAAAGTTTAAATCAAGTTATTAATTCTAAAATATCCGATGAAAATAAAAAAATACTTCTTAAACGTATTATTAATTTAATGTGTAATGAAGCATACAAATACAACAAAAGATTAGTTATTAAATTTACATCATACCATGTACAATATGTTGATTTATATAAATCATTATATGATGAAACTAAAACATTATATTCAACAAGAGATACTATGGAAGTAATAAGATCTAATTTAGAGAAGCCTGATTCAATGACAAGATATAACAAATTAAATACTATACCAAAATTTAACATGAGTATTAATAGTCATTACTTATATCATATTTATGAAATGGATGATTTTGGTAAAAAATGCCATTATGTAATTGACTATCAAGATTTAATAAGACTAGATTTTATTGATTATTTCAAAAATCTATTAAATATAACTATAGATGATGAAACAATAAAAAAAATAGATGAAATAAAAGGTAAATATAGTAAAGGTTATACAAAATTTTATAATGTTTCTAAAAATACACTTGGAATTGAATTATACAATAATAGTTTAAATAAAGAGAATTGTAAATTTATTAGAGACTCTATAGATAAATATGCTACATATGTTAAAATAAATATAAAAAAATGTTTAACATTTAGCATTTTTGAACATGGATATTGGGATATTCAAAAAAGAGATATGAACCTACAAGTTGATGTTCAAAATGATTTTAATAAAGCATTTTCAAAAACATTTGATATACTAAGAAATGTTGTATATGATAAATTAGAAGATTATTGTACTAAATATAATTTCTTTTATAAATCATTGTGTTTATCAAAAACTGGTAATATAAAACAAGATTTATTAAACAATACTGATATTACAACATTTAATTTAACAAAATATGACCCTGAAATTCATGATTGTAGCTTATATCATAGCGAAGATACATTTATTAATTTAGAACAGGCTACACGCAAAGTAGCTATATTATTCTATCTTAATGATATAGAAAATAGTGGAGAAACAGAATTCTATTTTCAAGATATTAAAATACAACCCAAAGAAGGTTCATTAGCACTTTTTTCTCCAACATGGTTTAATACTCATAGAGGTAATGTTTCACATACAAAAACCAAATATATCATAACAAGTTGGGTTCATACAAAACTTCATCATAATAATAAATTATACAAACACTATGAAATTGAATTTAAAGAGAATAAAGATAATTTATTAGAAACTAAATAATGAATCAATTATTAAATTACAAACTAAATAAAATAAATAAATATAAATATTAAAAAATCTATCTAAAATCTATTTAAAATCTATTTAAAATCTATCTAAAATCTATCTAAAATCTATTTAAAATCTATCTAAAATCTATCTAAAATCTATTTAAAATATTTAAAATATGTTTCTCTTAATATATCTTGTTTTATCTCAAAAGATGCAATAGCATTATCAATATTTTCTGGATCACTATTTAACTTATTAATATCAATATCATTAATTTTAATGATATAACAATTATCTAAAGGATTATAAATAGGTACTTTCCTATTTTCTTGTTCATATATACCTATTTCTTCATCTTTTTTTATTAAGATATTACTATTCATATTTATTAAATTATATCTTGTTAATTGTCCCTTTTCATTTATTAAATTTTGTTTAAATCCAAAATCATACACATTACTATCCTTTCTTCTTGATAACCAAAAATAAATATTATGGTAATTACCACTACAATATGTTCTAATTTTATTTAATAACATATTTATATAAAAAATAGAAAATTTCTTTATATTTTAATATTTTAAATAATAATTATACAAAAATTAATAGTTAAAATAAAACAAAATGAATAGTTTAAGTAAAATGAAAAGTTAAAGTAAAATGAAAAGTTAAAACAATTAATAGTTAAAGTAATTAATATATTTCTTTTTTAAACCAAGATTCTAACTTTCTCAAAGCCTTATTATCAAAATCATAATGTGATATATCCATTTGTTGTAGGTAATATATAGATATCAATTCAGCACTTAACTCATTTGGATGATAATTATTAGAATTTACATTTTCAAACAATTCGTTAAAAACATCATTTTCAATAATTGGTTCTTTTTTAATATTCTCTTTACTTGGCATCATAAATGTCATACCATGTTTATTTAACTCAATAGCAACATTTTCTACATTTGCTATACTCCTTGAATTATTTTTATACAATGAAATTAAAACAACATGTTTAGTATTATTTTTATTACTTAATACCCAATTTTGTTCTATTCCATCTGGATTAAATCTAACTTTATCCAATAAATGATTTTCTTGGATTTCATCTACTTTTATAAAATTCCAATAATATACATATAATTTATTAAATAATTCAGGTTCCTTTCTTTGCCATAAATGTACACATTCATGAATTATTACAACACCAAAATTCTCTAACATATCTTCCTCCATATTTGTATTAAAATAGAATATACAAGAACTTAAAAACTTACTTGACAAAAATATTGTATTTTTATGAGTATGTGGGTAATCATTTTCAACACCTGAACTATATTTAGCAAATGTAATATCATCATATATAAAATTCAAATTATCTGGTGTTTTTTTATGTAATGTTTTCATAACCCAATCTAAAACTGTTTTATCTTGTTTTGTAAATTTTTCTAATCTTTCAATATAAAATTCATGGGTTTCTGAATACTTTGATGTATCTATATATCTTAGTTTATAATCCAATTCATTATAATTCTTTAATTCTTCAACACTTTCTAAAACCTCTGAAGCCTCATCTATATTTAAATATTTGTATTTATCCTTATAAGATATTAAATTTTTAAACTTCTCTCTATTTCTTAGTACCAAAATTAGAATTATAATTAATATCAAAACTAAAATAGTTATAATCATTAATATATATAACTATTTTCTATACAAATAATATATGCAAAAACTACTTTTAATTATACTATTAATGATTATATTAGCTGGATTTTTTCTTCATATTATATACACTAATGGCCTAAATTCTAAAGAAAAAATAAACATTTAAACATTATTTTAAATAAACTTTAAGTACATACATATTGACCTAATATTTTTTCAACATTTAGTGTTCCCAATATTTGATCTATTAATTTACCATTCTTATAAACAAAAAAATAAGGATAACATTTTAAATCTATAATACTTATTAATTTTTGATTATCTTTTTTTTCAACATCATAATCTAAAAATAATACATTTTTATTATTATTTTTATTATTTTTTAAATTATCATATATATTATTTGTTTTTATACACTCTTCATTAAAAAAGTATACAATAACTATTTTTTTTGATATTACTAACTGTTTATAATTTTTTATTATATCATTCATAATATTATTTATATTAATCTATATTAATATTCATTTTAGGTTTCTTTTTTAACTTTATTTTCAATAATCCATTATCAAAATTAGCAATAATATTATTTTCGTCAATATTAAAATTCGATAAATCTATTTTTTTATTTATCACCTTATTTTTAATAAATTTAAAATCATTTTCATTAAATTTTTCATTTCTATTAACATTATAATTACTTTTTCCTTCAAAAATTAAATATCCTCCATTTAAATTTATTTTACAATCTTGTTTATCAAACCCTTGTATTTCTAAACATAAATATATATGTTGGTCATCGTGATTTTGATAATATTTTAAATCACTTTTGTTAAAAATATCTTGATTTATATTTTGATTATTTAAATTATTTGTATTATTGTTCATACTATTTGGATTATTTTGATTTATATTTCTATTTATTTCATTACCAATACCATTCAAAATATTACCTATTTCATATCCAAAATAATTAAATAAAGGTCCTGTATTATAATTAGCCATAATTAATTTATAATAATAAATATTAATTACACTTTAAGTTTTATAATAAATAAATTACTAATAAATCAAAATAAATTACTAATAAATCAAAATAAATTACTAATAAATCAAAATAAATTATTAACTAAAATAAATTATTAACTAAAATAAATTATTAACTAAAATAAATTATTAACTAAAATAAATTATTAACTAAAATAAATTATTAACTACTATACCTTATCATACCCATACCATTTGTAATTAATAATACGTTGTAATTTACACCAAAGAAATATAATGTTTTACCTTTTATAGTATTTAAATCATTATTTGAAAATTTAATTCTAAAAAAGTTATCTTTAATTCTCGAAAAATTACAGGTTCCACTTGGTTCAAAAGATAACGGATTAACAGCAAAAGAATAAAAACCTATTCTATCCAATTCTGGAATATTATTACAATATTTAAAATGTTGATATCTTGTAAATTCTGTCATTTTTAAACCAATTTCTCTTTCTACACCACCAATATATAAATCCACTGTACCATGTATTCCATCATTTCCATATATTGAATTATTTGTTAATGATGTAAAATAGCATGGACCCTGACCACTATTTTGACCAGATGTACCTTTATTTACAATAACCCATGTTATATATTTTACAGGATGATGAAAATTTAAATCAAATGTTGTTTCAGCTATTTCATTGCCTGTTGTTTCTGTATCTGTTGTAGTAATTACACCAGTTTCACCATCATTCATTTGTAATTGTTCAATAATATATTCATGATTTGATTGTGCAAATCTTCTTTTTTCATCCTCGTCTAAAATAATATAATTAGCATATACTTGAAAATCTAAACTTACATTTGAAATATTTGTATTGTTCCCTATTATATTATCTAATATCTCTATATCAAAATTAAGATCAACAACATGATTATATAATGCTATCAATGGTAAATACATACCAGGATTTTTATTAAACCAAAACTTTAATGGAATATATACACGTTTAGTATATGTTCCAGCACCATTTGTTAATGCATTATTTCTTGAACCACCACCAAAAACTAATGGCATATCACCATTAAATCTTTGTTTTGATGAAAATGTATTTTGGTTAACATCTGCCAAAAAATTGAAATTAGTATTTTTTCCACCTTTCGAACTACTTATACTTTCGCATTTATTTTGATAATTTGTTGTATTTATCTCATCATGAATTTGGAACCATGGACTCCTATGTGTATCAATTACATTTTTCCCAATTAATACTTCAACCTTTTTTACTAATGAATTTCCAAAATGATTTACTGTATATACACCTGCTTCGTCACAAGTTGCTGTTATATCTGCTCTTATATAAATATCTCCTATTAAATCTCCATTTTTTTTTACTGTTATATTAAAATTTTTACTACCAAAGGTTGGGTCACTTCCATCAAAATAAAGACGTTCAGTTCTTGTGGCAAACCTTGTATGTCTTTTAAAGACACTTTTAAAAAATGTAATTTGAGGATTCCCACTTAGATAAAAATCTTGTGGACCAACTGAAAATATTTGAATACTTCCAACTACCATATAATTAATAATATAAATTAATCCTTTAATACTTAAAATCTGGTATATATAAATTAATATATGGATTTTATAGAAAAATTAGAAAAAGCATCTAAAATACATAATAATATTAAAGCACAATTAAATAAAGAATTTATTAGTAAAAATAATACCTACGATATATGCTCATTTATTGAAAATGAAATATCATATAATCTTGAAGATGAAGTAAACAATGGTATCGCATTTCCAACAGGTATAAGTATAAATAATGTAGTTGCTCATTATACACCAACAAAACAAGATAAATATTTTATAAAAGAAAATGATTTAGTTAAAATAGATTATGGTACTCATGTTGATGGTTATATAATTGATAGTGCCTTTAGTATTAATATTAATGAAAAATATAAACCTATTTATGATGCAAGTAAAGCAGCTATTACAAATGTAATAAAAAATATAGGTGTTGATAGCAGATTTCAAGAATTAAGTAGAATAATTGAAGAAACTGTTAATAGCTATGAATATGAAGAAAATGGAGTATTAAAACCAGTTAAAATTATTGATAATGTTTATGGTCATAATATAAAAAGATTTAATATTCATGGTGGTAAATATCTTTATCCAACAGTAAATAAACATGATAACCAAATAGTTGATGAAAATGAAATAATGGCAATTGAGGTTTTTACAAGTAATGGAAAAGGTACTACAAAACTTGATAATAATATTAGAAATTATAGTCATTATAAACTAAAGAATGAGTTTGAAAATAGAAATATTCCTTTATTTCCTAATAAAAAATTAAATATAATTGGTGAACTTATTAAAGACAAATTTTTTACATTACCATTTTGTCCAAGATTCTTTGGGAAAACCAATGTTAGTGTTTTTGATATGCAAAATTTATTTAATGCTAATGTTGTTGAATCATACCCACCTATATTAGAATATGATAATAATTGTAAAAGTGCTCAATTTGAACATACAATATGTGTCACAGAAAACAAAGTTATAGATTTTAATGAATAAATAATAATAAAAATATTATCAAAACATTATCGAAACATTATCAAAATATTATCAAAATATTATCAAAACATTATCAAAACATTATCAAAACATTATCAAAACATTATCAAAACATTATCAAAATATTATCAAAATATTATCAAAATATTATCAAAACATTATCAAATATATTATCAAAATATTATCAAAACATTATCAAAACATTATCAAAATATTAATGCTAAATATATATTTTTTTTGTAATTAAATTATAATGAGTATTAAATTATCAGATATATCTAATAAAAGTAAAATAGATTTTCCAGAAAAATTAAAATATTCAAATACATTGAAATTTAATACACCAATGAAAGTTCAAATAATAAGTATTAAAGAATGGTTAAAATATTATGGTCTTGAAAAATATATATTTTATTTTAGTGAAAATTGTCCAAATTTTATTAAAAGCTCAAATACTTTTAAAAATATAAAAACAAACTACAAATTATTATACAATTTTTATACATTAGAGTTTTTTTTTGAATCTATAAAATCTATTGTAAATGACTATTATTATCGTAAAATATTTATAAAAAAACCAAGAAAAGATTATTTACCAAAAGACGAAATAGTTAATTATATTAAAGCTGATATATATAAATTTGTAACAGCTTATAAATATCTTAGTGAGCAAGAAATCGATTATATAAAATTAAATTCTATTATTGGAAATAATCCAACAAATCAAGAATATAAAAAAATCTTAGAAACAACAAATATTTTAGATTTCTTAGATTCAAGAACATATATCAGCAAAAATATATTTAAAAACGAAATTAAAGAAAAATTAAAACTATTAGATTTTGATGATTTAGCAAATATTGAACATCCAAGTTATTTAAATAGTATTTTATCTGTAGAAATTGAGTTATTGAATAATTTTAATTTAATTACTAAAACAAAAGATTTTAATATTAAAAATGGTTGTGATGCTTCAATGAATAAAAAACAATTTAATGAATTTATTAAAAACAATAAATATTTAGAATATTTACTTTCATGTGATAATATTTTAAAAATAGATGATATTAAAAAGGTTATTATTGAAAAATATAACGCAAAAACATTCTTAGAAGAAAAAAGAGTAAATTTATTTTATAATACTGTTAAACCATTAAAAAAAATACCAAATAATGTTTCTAAAAAAATATATGAATTTATTTTTCCTGATGATGAAAAAATATTTTCATTAAAAAGATTAACATTTTTAAATGAAATACCAAAAACTAAATTATTTGATAAAAAAAAAATAAGAGTTTTCTTTATAAATGGTCATGGTATTTCATGTTATTTAGAAGATTATAAAAGAACAGAATGTTTGGATATAAAAGGAATTACAAATGATTTTAATAAAAAAACAGTAAAATTACCACCTGATGAAATGAAAAATAGAGATTTTTTTAATTATAATAATTTATCAATAATTAATTCACAACCATTAGGTAGATTGTCATTATTAAATTATTTAGAAATATTTAATGAATTATTGTCATCAACTATATATCGAAAAAAAATATTAAATTCTTTATTAAGTGCCTATAAAAGTGAACATTTTGATTTAATTGAAAAATTATTTAATATTTATATATTCAAAAAAATATTTAAAAATTTAAGAGATACAGATAAAAATTTTGAAGATTTAATACAAAAATTTGAATCAAATTCAAAAAAAACTCGTATAGCAAAATATCACTATGGACAAACTAAACATACAAATGAAAATTATTTAAATTTTACAAAATATAATCATTTAAACCCTCCTCCTAATGTTACATATTCATTTAATAATTATAATGTACAAGAACCTTTAATGGGTATTTATGAATTAAACATGCATAACGAAATAACTATAAATCAACTCATAAATATTGTTAATATTAAAAAAACCAAGAATTATGATATTAAATTGGGGTTAAATACAAAAGAATTATTTGACTATAAAGGTGATATACCTAAAGATCATGACGAAATATTTAAATATAATAAAAAACTTTATGACTCTAAAAAATTAACATTTACATTAGAAGATATAATTAATATAATATTAGAAAATGGTAAAATAAAAAAAGACGAACATGTTATTATTTTTTCAAACCATTGTAGAGGTTTGATTTCAAAGAAAAAACCAAATAATAATGAAATTAAACATTATAATACATATTTTAATTTTGATGAAAATAATAGAAAAGAAATAGATAAACTTAGGGGAAATTCATTAAATCGTATGAAAACACAAAAAGCGTATAATTTACCATATTCTCCTCCTACACCACCAAAGAAAACTAGAAGAAAACGTGGTCAAAAAAGAAAAGGTGCCAAAAGGACAGTTTATAATACAAATTGACTTAAATATAATGACTTAAATATAATGACTTAAATATAATGACTTAAATTTAATAACTTAATAATAAAACTATTAAATTAATTTCCCACAAAATATTTTTTTTTTTTTTTTGAAATCTGCGAAAA
>Ga0222714_10001127_pt1 | contig 30254 bp, 26 predicted proteins | sample C33_3DmetaG_FD_165048 | JGI IMG/M metagenome (GOLD analysis project Ga0222714, IMG submission 165048) | Estuarine water microbial communities from San Francisco Bay, California, United States - C33_3D | ecosystem: Environmental > Aquatic > Marine > Unclassified | place: USA: California... | reverse complement strand
GCTTGCTTGCAGGTGGGAAACTGGCCAATTTAGGGATTTTATTTGCCTCTTACCCAATCACTCCTGCCTCCAACCTATTGCACGCTCTGGCAGCTCGCAAAGACTATGATGTCATTACTTTTCAGGCTGAAGACGAAATTGCAGCTGTGTGTGCCGCTATCGGAGCGTCATTTGCCGGATCCCTGGGGGTTACATCCAGTGCCGGGCCAGGTATTGCCCTCAAACAAGAGGCTATTTCTCTGGCTGTATCCGCAGAGCTGCCCTTGGTAGTCGTTAATACGCAACGTGGTGGTCCCTCAACAGGACTACCTACCAAAACTGAACAGTCTGATTTATTACAGGCTATCTATGGTCGACACGGTGATACTCCGCTGCCGGTAGTTGCTTCAAGCCATCCTGGCGATTGCTTTGATACAGCCATAGAAGCTATGCGACTGGCCACCAAATATATGACACCTGTAATGTTGTTGTCAGACGGTTATATTGCTAATGCATCAGAGCCATGGTTAATTCCAGATTTTGATAACTATGAGCCATTCCCTGTCACTTTCCATGATAAAACTGAAGGTTTTACACCTTCGCTACGCGATGCCCAAACTTTAGCCCGAGTCTGGGCCAAGCCAGGCACTGTCGGCTTGGAACATCGTATCGGAGGTATAGAGAAAAGTTATGATACTGGTGATATCAGTTATGATCCTGATAATCATCAGAAGATGACTGATACTCGAAAAGCCAAAATCGACAATATTGCAGCCGATATTCCCTTGCAGGAAGTACACCTTGGTGGAAGTAGTGGCAAACTGGCTGTCGTAGGCTGGGGCTCTACTTACGGTGCTATCCATCAGGCTGTTAAAAGAAGCATTCGCCAAGGTTTCAGTGTCGCGCATATTCATATTCGTCACATGTGGCCTCTACCTGCAAATTTGCAGGAATTACTTGCTGGATATGACAATATACTCGTGCCAGAAATGAATACCGGGCAACTGGTGAAAATAATCCGTTCAGAATTTCTGATCGATGCAAAAGCCTTGAATAAAGTATCAGGACAGCCGTTTAAAATCAGCGAAATAGAACGCGCGATCAAATCTGAAATTACTAAATAATTAGTAGTACAGCAGCGCTAAATATTACAGTTTAGGAGTCAGTTATGAACCAGGCAGTCAATAAACTAACGATCAAAGACTACACCTCAGACCAGGAAGTAAGGTGGTGTCCGGGCTGTGGTGACTATGCCATTTTGAAAACCATTCAAAAACTCATGCCTGAATTTGATCGTCCGAAAGAAAATCAGGTTTTTGTGTCAGGTATTGGCTGCTCTTCACGTTTTCCTTATTACATGAATACCTATGGTTTTCATACCATTCATGGTCGAGCACCCTCTATTGCTACCGGGGTTAAACTGGCCAATCCGGAACTGGATGTATGGGTCATAACAGGTGACGGAGATGCTTTGAGTATAGGTGGTAATCACACTATGCATGCTTTGCGCCGTAACGTAAATCTGAACATTCTTTTATTTAACAACGAAATTTATGGCCTGACCAAAGGTCAATATTCACCAACCTCCAAGGTAGGCACGCGCTCGCCCTCAACCCCACAGGGTTCAATCGACTTGCCACTTTCTCCCTGTGCAGTCGCGCTAGGCTCAGGGGCTGCCTTTGTCGCACGCTCTATTGATACCGAGATGAAACATCTGAGTTCTGTCATCAAACAGGCGCATGCCCATGAAGGTGCATCCTTTGTGGAAATTTTACAAAACTGCCCCATCTACAATGATGGTATTTTTGAAAACGTCAAAGACAAAAAAATCGCTGCTGATTTCCGGATAGAAATTGAACACGGCAAAGCTCTTATTTTTGGCAAGGAAAATAACAAGGGCATCAGGCTGAATAAGGAAACATTGACTCTGGAAGTTGTGACTATTGGTGAAGACTGTCCGCTGGAAGACGTGCTGGTTCATGACCAGACCAATAAGGCGCTGGCGAACTTAATCGGTGAGATGGGTGGCGACGAGTTTCCGGTGGCTGTGGGTGTGATATACCACAATCCCAAACCAAATTACGTAGACGATTTATTCATTCAACGTGAACAGCTACGCCAGGGAAAAGAATCGGGCAATCTCAATACACTATTAAGGAGTGGTCATACCTGGGAGGTTGTCTAATTCATTCTTTGGTTTGACCCAGGATTCAAACAAGATTTTTCATTATGGCGGCTGTCATGCCTGCACTATCCAAACCACACTCTGCAAGCATTGCATCTGCTTTACCATGATCCAGAAACCGATCTGGCAATCCAAGATTAAGCAGATCTACTTTAGAATTAATTTCAGCTAGATATTCATTGACCGCTGAGCCAGCCCCTCCCTTAATTACATTTTCTTCAATAGTCACTAGGAGCTGATGGGTAGCAGCCAGTTCTTTGATCGTTGCTTCATCAAGGGGTTTTACAAATCGCATGTCTACCAGAGTCGCATTCAGTTCTTCCGCACTTTTCATAGCCATTTTCAATAGGGTTCCGAATGCCAGAATAGCAACTTTTTTACCCTGTCTTTTTACTATGCCTCTCCCAATTTCCATGAACTGCATTTCAGCATCCAGCTCACACCCCGTTGCTTTACCTCGAGGATAACGCACAGCTGCCGGGCCTTTATAGTGATAACCGGTAAAGAGCATATTTCTTGCTTCATTTTCGTCACTTGGTGCCATGACGATGATATTTGGAATGCAGCGTAAATAACTCAAATCAAAACTGCCAGCATGGGTTGGGCCATCCTCACCGACCAGACCCGCACGATCTATAGCAAATAAAATATCCAGATTTTGTAAAGCAGCATCATGAATAAGTTGATCATAAGCGCGTTGTAAAAATGTTGAATAAATAGCAACTACGGGTTTAAGCCCATCACAAGCCATGCCTGCTGCAAATGTCACTGCATGCTGCTCTGCTATTGCTACATCAAAAAATTGTTCAGGAAATTTTTCTTCAAATTCCCGCATACCAGAGCCTTCTCCCATTGCCGGTGTAATGGCCATTAATTTGGGCTCAACTGGGGCCATATCACAGAGCCAGTTACCGAAAACTTTTGAGTAGGTTGGCACCGTATTTTTGGCTTGGTTTTTGTCCTGATTTAACTCTTCAGCAGACGCAAGTTTATTGAGAGCATGCATGCCATAAGGGTCTTCTTCTGCAGGTAAATAGCCTTTCCCTTTTTGAGTAACCACATGTAAAAGTAATGGACCTCTTAGATTTTTAATATTATTTAAAATATCAATCAGGCCATCCACATCATGACCATCAATCAGACCAAAATAATTAAACCCCAGTTCTTCAAAAATAGTCGCTGGAGAAACCATTCCTTTCATGTATTCCTCAGCTCGATGTGCCGCTTTCCAGGCAGGAGGCACTTTTGATAATACTTTTTTAGAACCGGAGCGCAGAAAATTATAAGGCTTGCTTGCCCACATTCTCGCAAAATAACTGGACAAGCCGCCGACATTTTTTGAGATCGACATATTGTTATCATTGAGAATTACGATGATGTCTTCGTCCAATTCTCCGGCATGGTTTAATGCTTCAAAAGCCATACCGGCTGTCATCGCACCATCGCCAATAATTGCAACCACTTTGCGTTCGCTACCAGTTTTTCTGGCCGCCATCATCATGCCCAGTGCTGCAGAAATAGATGTGCTGGAATGCCCAACTCCGAATGTATCGTACTCACTTTCCTGACGATTATTGAACGCGGCCAACCCATCTTTTTGGCGTATGCTTAACATACGTTCTCGCCTTCCTGTAAGAATTTTATGCGGATAACTTTGATGCCCAACATCCCATACCAAACGATCATCAGGGGTGTTAAAAACGTAGTGCAAAGCAATGGTTAACTCAACAACGCCCAGGCCTGCACCAAAATGTCCGCCAGTTTTACCGACACAATATAAAAGGTAAGCTCTTAACTGCTCGGCTAATTCTTCCAATTGGCCGGGCTCCAACTGACGTAAATCAGCGGGAGAATCAATGCTATCCAATAAAGCAGTTTGCGGTCGTTGCTGTGGAATTTCTTCGAACATAATTTATTTTTTCGGTTACTTATTTAAACACTCATGTCTTTAGTGCTTTCTTTGCACTATATATAAAGCAATTTCTCGCAACAATTGTGCATCTTCTCCAAAATCACTTAGGGCGCTTATAGCTTCTTCGCATAGCGACTTAGCCTTATCTCTGGCCCCATCAAGACCCAACAAGACCGGATATGTAACTTTGCCTAGCTGCTGGTCCTTTCCCTGCTGTTTGCCAAGAGTTTCTGTATCACTTTCAACATCCAGAATATCATCCTGCACTTGAAAAGCATGGCCAATAGCCTTGGCATAAACCGATAGTTGATCCAGACAAGACTGATCAGTAAAACCTGTGCTCAAAGCACCTAACTGTACGCTAGCCGCGATCAATGCACCGGTTTTAAGGGAATGCAAAGTAGTCAGAGCTTCATCATTTATACTCTTCGATGAAATCTGTAAGTCCAGGCTTTGCCCAGCCACCATACCTGTCGCCCCAATTGCCTTTGCTAATAATTGCAGCATTTGAAGGCGTATCTCATTAGATACTTTTAGCTGATTGGAACTGGAAAGTATTTCAAATGCATAACTCTGTAAGGCATCTCCCGCGAGAATCGCGGTCGCTTCATCAAATTTAATGTGACAAGTTGCCACGCCTCTTCTCAAGGAGTCATCATCCATTGCAGGCAGATCATCATGAATCAGAGAATAAGTATGGACAAGTTCTACGGCACAAGCAGCAATATCTGCCAGTGAATAGTCGGCATCAACAGCTTGGGCGCTGGCGTAAGCTAATACAGGGCGCAAGCGTTTCCCTCCATTCATTACTGCGTATGTCATTGCTTCCTGCAGAACAGGGGAACTGGCTTGTGACCGCAATAATTCTGAAAGCAGATCTTCTACTCGCCTTTTTCGTGCTATTAGGTTTTTTTCGAATTGCATGAAAGTCTTTAGTGGCTGTTCTTTGCTTTAAATAAATAATTCGAAAGCCTAATCTTCATCTATATCCAGATCGAAAGGCTCAGCTTCGGGAAGTTCGTTTTCCTGAGTGAGTATTTGAATGCGTTGCTCAGCTTTTTCCAGTGCAACCTGGCATTCTCTGGTTAGCTTGATACCATTTTCAAAAGCTTTAAGTGATTCCTCTAAACTTAAATTACCTTCTTCCAAAGCGTCCACAAGCTCTTCCAATTGCTCTATAGCATCTTCAAAATTAAATGCTGCTTTTTTTGTAGCCATGATAGTTTTAGTCGTTAATAAAAAATTAAAATTTCAGGAAACCCTGACGAATAGGAATTAGAGATCAATCTACCCTTTAAATCAAGCACATATGCTGATAACTATGCCTATCTCAGGATTATCTGAAAATTCACCAGATTTACACAATTTCATCATAACGACATGGGACAATGATAGTCGTATAAAGATAGTGATTTAACATTTGTCACTATTAACGGAAGCCCTAGAGTTGGTGACTTTCCTTGCAAACTGCTGTTAAACTATCCCGCTTGGAACACTCTGTGGCTTCTAAGCAGGCAAAAATTTAAGCCTGTTGAAATAAAACCGATTTTACTAACGTTTAACGAATGGGGATAACATTATGAAACGTATAATTCTTGTCAGCGCAGCTATTTTAAGCATGCTTATTTCCTTTAATACTCTAGCTCAACGTATGTCTCCTGAAGAGCAGGCTGAAGCTGCTGTTGAAACCAGACAAGCAGTATTTAAGCTACTGGCTTTCAGCATGGGGCCTCTTCAAGGTATGGCTCGTGGTGGCGATTTCGATCAGGCAGCTGCGGTTGAAGCTCTGGAGCGCATTCAAACACTGGCGCCAATGATTCCTGAAGTATTTGCTAATGATACAACTGCCTATGATTTTGAAACTCGTGCCTTAAATGGTATTTGGAGTGACATGGATGGTTTTGCTTCTGCTGCTAATGATCTATCTGCTGGTGCTGCTGCAGCAATGAATATAATCAACTCAGAAGGCGCAGACGGCGTTCGTCAAGCCATACAACAAGTTGGCCCAACTTGCGGTGCTTGTCACGATGCATATCGCGCAGAATAATATTTCACTAAAAAAGAAATTCTGAAACATAAAAAAGGCAGCCTAGGCTGCCTTTTTTATTGCTTGTTTAATGGCTGTCTTATTTATTCATCTCGAAAGAAGAAAGCCGCTAAAGCTTCTCTATCTTCCTGGGTCAAATTACTGGTGTGTTCGATTACATCCAACATTTCACCACCAACTTGTTCAAAGTTTGCCGTAAAACCATCTTCCAGAAAATAAACAAAATCTTCATAAGTATAAGCTCCTAACCCTTCAGGAGTTAGAGCCGCAGATGCCACGCCTTCCTGGCCAGCAAATTCATTACTCAAATCGGAAATTCCTAAAAAATTTCTTGGCGTGTGACACTCTCCGCAATGGCTGAAGTGTCTTGCAAGATGAGCTCCTCGTTGGACCTGTGGGTCATTGCCAACTGCAGGGGCATCTCCCTCCATTAAGTCCGCAAAAATATTCCACTCTGGAGTCATCCAGCTGTATTGCCAAATTGGCAAATCATGTTCAGGAGTATCATTCCTGATAGGCGGTAGAGTTATCATGTAGGCAGCAATATTCAGCACTTCCTCATCACTCATGCCTTGGTAGGACCGCCAAGGAAAAGACGGCCAGTAAAATCCTCCGCCTGGGCTGCGACCATATTTTAATGCAAGAAGAAAATCACGCCCTGTCCAACCAGCTATGCCAGTTTCTTCATCAGGCGTAATATTCGGCGTAAAAAAAGAACCGCCAAAAGGGGATTCAATTTCATAACCACCAATGGGGCCGTCTGCACCATCTACCTGATGGCAAGCAGCACAACCGGCAGCATTATAGAGGTACTCCCCGCTGGCTATTGCCTCTGCAGATGTTGGGATTTCGGGATGTCCAACTCTGGGAATACCAAAAACCCAATATAATCCAGCGACAACAATTATTAAACTTAGCAATAATGATACGAACTTTTTATTCATGCTTTTTCCTGTTTTTTTAAGAAATCTAAATCGAAAGTGATCCTAACACTAAAATTAAATTTTATTTTGATCTAGTTAAGCGTTTTTTGTTTTTCTTTATGCTCCATTTTTGAAGCTTGTCGTTTAAGAATAATTTGTGTCACTTCTGAGCCAAGATGTTCTTCCCCTCTTAAAGCGGCAAGCTCAATCTGTTTCTGTCTTTCCTTGAAAGCCGTTTTCTGCTCATCACTTAATTTGTTATAGCAGCGGGGACAGCTCACTCCTTTTTCATAATATTGACTCTGTTTATCCGCTTCGGTGATTGGCAAGCGGCAAGCGTGACACTGGTCATAATTGCCTTTCTGCAGAGAATGATTTACCGCAACCCTATTATCAAAAACAAAACACTCTCCTTGCCACAAAGATTCTTCTTCAGGAACTTCTTCAAGATATTTAAGAATTCCTCCCCGCAGGTGGTACACCTCTTCAAAACCTTTCTCTTTCAAATAAGCAGTAGATTTTTCACAACGGATTCCTCCTGTGCAATACATAGCAATTTTCTTATGCTTGATCGGATCTAGTTTCTGTTTTACATACTCAGGAAATTCTCGAAAAGAAGAAGTATTCGGATTTACAGCATTTTTAAAAGAACCTATTTCAACTTCATAATCATTTCGTGTGTCAATCAATAACACCTCAGGATCAGAGATGAGATCATTCCATGCTTGAGGAGGAATGTGTGTGCCTACTTTGCGATTAGGGTCAATTCCTTCAACGCCCATAGTGACAATTTCTTTTTTTAGTTTTACCTTACTGCGATAGAAAGGATAACTATCATCGAAGGATTCCTTATAATCCAGATCCTTTAAGCGGGGGTCTGACTTCAGCCAGTTGAGCACTGAATCAATGCCTGACCTGTAACCGGCAATGGTGCCGTTGATGCCTTCACTGGCCAGCAGTAAAGTGCCTTTAACTTGATTTTTCAACATTAGATCCAGCAGAGGTTGCTGCAGTTTTTGATAGTCATCAAGCTTCACAAAATGGTATAGCGCGCAGACGACAATATTTGATTTAGTCATTATTAGGTTTCCCTTGCGAATCGGAACGTAAATCCGGAGCAAAAAAGATCGGGCTGATTATAACAAAAATACTAAGCCTTGGTAGTTACCTATCTCAATCCGTTTATATTTAGAATAATGAATTCGTTATCCTTGCATGCATTATAATCCAGAAACTATTCACAAGCATGCAATGCCAGGAGTCACTTAAAACATTGCGTTTATTGTCAAGTCGGAAGCCTCACCATTATAAGACCAGGGGATAGTAGTAATTAGAGGGGCTTTGATTTTTGCTTTTAGGGTTTTAATGTTTTCCTTAAACACAGGCATATCTGGTACCACCTGATTTGCTATCCAACCGTGCAATTTGAAGCCATCTTTGTTTAGAGCTTTAACCGTTAGTAAGGCATGATTCAGGCAGCCTAATTTCATCCCAACAACCAAAATCACAGGGATATCTAGGATTTTAACGATATCGTTAATGTATTCTTGCTGATTAAGTGGCACCATCCAGCCACCCGCCCCTTCTATCAGGGTTAAATCAGCTTTTTTGCCAATAATTTTTTTACAATGATTAGCAAGTGTATATGCATCAGCTTCACGGTGCTCTTGTTCTGCAGCAATATGAGGCGCGATAGCCTGCTCAAGAATAAACGGATTAATCTCTTCATATTGCAATTGCAGCGTACAAAACTTTTGTAATTGCAAAGCATCTTCATTTCGAAAGCCTGCATTTGTATTAATTCCACCTGCAGCTACAGGTTTTACTGCTGCAGTTGAAAATCCTCGTTTTTTTGCAGCTTGCAATAAACAGCACGCTGCAAAGGTTTTACCGATTTCGGTATCCGTCCCCGTGATAAAAAATGTCTTTGGCGTCATTACTGTTGGTTTTTAACCTCTAAGCCTGCGCCCTTAAATAGTAAACCTGATAGCTTACGGGAATCCCAAGCTTCTTATCAGAATTTAATTCAAAGGCTTGTTTTAATTTTAATAATTTCCTTCGCCCATTTAGACCATGAGCTCGCCCCGCATTCATATTTCCAGCACCTATTGATTTTAATTCACGGGCAAGCCCTTCAAAGCTTTGGTAATAAACAAGCATGGGGGAGATATCAATCTTAACCTTAGAAAACTCATTTTTTTTTATTTCATTAAGCAGGAATTGGTCTGTATTAAAGCGGTTAACGTGAACATATGAATCAACTTTCTGCCATGCTTGAGTAACTTCTTGCAAGGTCTCCGGACCAAAAGTTGAGATATGCAATTTCCCTTGGGCTTTTAGAACGCGCTTAAGCTCAGAAAATAAAAAAGCATAATTTTGACACCACTGAATCGATAGACTTGAAATAACAATATCAAAAGTATCTGCTATAAAAGGCAAGGCTTCAGCATCGGCACAAATAGATTTCTCATTAAATCCGCAGTCTTTATGCCGTTTTGATGCGAACTCCAACATTGCTTCTGCTATATCCAGATTAATAATCTCTGCATTAGGGTATAGGCGGTGCAATTCTTTTGTACAATAGCCAGTGCCACTTCCTAAATCCATAACTCTACGCACATTGGTATCTTTCTCAAGATTTGCAAGAAGGGTATCTGCCACTTTTCTTTGTAAAAAAGCGTAAGCATCATAGCTGGCTGCCGCTTGAGAAAAAGAGCGTGCAATGCGTTTTTTTTCAATTTTAAATTCAGCCGCTAACATTGACTTCTTCCAGAGTGATCCGAGGTTGAATTTTTTCAAGTGCAAGCAAGAGCACGGCTAACTGTTCTTCGGTATGGTTAGCACTAAAAGTAATTCTAAGTCTTGCTGTGCCTTTGGGCACCGTGGGCGGGCGTATAGCCGTTACATAAATACCTTCATTTTCCAGCAGGCGACTTGCTTCTAAACTTTTTTCAGCATTACCTATAATCAGCCCTTGTATTGGAGTCATTGAGTTAGTTAAGGCAAAGCCTAACTCGGCACAACGTATTCTGAATGTCTTTATTAAGGCCTGTAATTTTTCCCGACGCCATTGCTCTTTTTTGATAAGCTTTAAACTGGTTCGGGACGCTTCAGCCAATGCAGGAGATATCGCTGTTGTATAAATATAAGGCCTGCAGAATTGGATCAGATTTTCTATTAAAGCCTCACTACCTACCACAAAGGCTCCTTGAGTTCCGAAAGCTTTACCCAAGGTACCAATGACAACCGGTAAATTCTCTTCATCAATGTAATGACCACATTCCTGATAATACTTAATTAGCCCTCCGCCATTTCTACCTAAAACGCCAAAGCCATGAGCATCATCAAGCACAAGCTGAGCTTGATTATTTTTAGCTACATCTATCAGCCTGGGCAATTCCGCACAATCACCATCCATACTGAATACGCCATCAGAAACAATAAAGGTATTTTCAGATTCAGGCTTATTGCCAATTAATTCAGAGAGCTTAGCTATATTTAAATGCGGGTAACGTTTGAATTTTGCCCCAGAAAATATACCGCCATCCAATAAAGATGCATGGTTTAATTTATCTTCATATATACAATCATTTTTGTTGACCAGCGCAGTCAAGGTGCCCACGTTGGCCATATAGCCGGAAGAAAACAATAGCGCTCTGCTGCGACCAGTAAAATCAGCTAATTCTTCTTCTAGTGCGTGATGAGCATGACTGTGACCAACAACCAGGTGTGAAGCGCCGCTACCAACACCATAACGATCTATTCCTTCTTTACAGGCTGTAACCACCTCAGGGTGATTGGCTAAACCTAAATAATCATTACTGCAAAAATTTACCAGTAATTTATCGTTGACGATTACTTCAGTACTTTGTGGTGAAGTAATCGTTTTTCTTTGTCGGTATAAACCCTGTGATTGCCTATCTGCCAGGCTTTCCTGTAATTGCTGTGAAAAACTTTTCACTGACTGTTAGCATCATAATAAGGCTGAGTATGTTGGAATAGGTTTTCAGCAGGAACCTGCTCCAGATTTTTTTCTTCTGGTCGGATACCCAATTTGGCAAACAAGGCCATATCCTCATTTTCCAGAGGGTTGGACGTGGTCAATAATCTTTCCCCATAAAAAATCGAGTTGGCACCAGCGAAGAAACAAAGCGCCTGCATTTGCTCATTCATGGCTTCTCGACCAGCCGATAATCGCACATGAGAATAGGGCATTAAAATTCTGGCAACGGCAACCATGCGAATAAAATCAAAGGGCTCTATATCCTCAGCATTTTCTAGCGGAGTCCCTTTTATTTTTACCAGGTTGTTAATTGGTACTGAATCAGGATGCTCTGGAAGGTTTGCCAATTCTCGTAAAAAGGCAATACGGTCCTCTGCCTGCTCGCCCATACCGACAATTCCCCCACTACAAACTTTTATACCCGCATCTCTTACATGACTAAGCGTGTTCAGGCGATCATCAAAACTGCGGGTACTGATGATTTTTTTATAATATTCGCGTGAGGTATCGATATTGTGATTGTAATAATCCAGACCTGCTTCTGCTAAGGCCTGTGTTTGCTCTTCACTTAAAGCACCCAGAGTCATACAGGTTTCTAATCCGAGTTCCTTAACCCCCTTAACCATCGCTAGTACATGGGGAAAATCTTTAGCAGATGGGTGTTTCCAGGCAGCGCCCATGCAAAAACGTGATGCGCCATTGGCTTTGGCCTTTTGCGCTTCGTGTAACACTTTCTCTACTTCCATGAGCTTTTCTTTTTCCAAATCCGTGTTGTAGTGACCACTTTGTGAACAATACTGGCAATCTTCCGGACAGGCGCCAGTTTTGATAGAAAGCAGAGTGCTGACTTGTACTTCGTTAGGATCAAAATGCTGCCGATGAATCGACTGCGCCTGAAATAAAAGCTCATTAAAGGGTAAATCAAATAGAGACTGGACTTCTTCAAAACTCCAATCATGACGGACTCTGCTCATAATTTTACCTGCGTATCACTTCAACTAATTACATCACTAGGGAATGGAAACATCTTTTTTTCGTACTACACTGAATCGATCAAAGGATTCTACATGTCAACCAGATTTATTTCAAAAGTTAACTTATGGTTAAAAAACACCCAATATTGTGTGCTTCCCGGAACTTGTATCAATTGTAATAAAGCGAGTGAGCGACATAATGACCTTGCGAGAACTTGTTCCCAAGAATTAAAGATCCCTGCAGATCTTGCGGCTTACCACTGCCTGTAATGGCGCGGAGGCGATGGGGCAAGCCAACTTATTTCCGAATCTAAGAGATGCTGATTGGCAATGGGGTGGTACACCGGAACAAATTGAACAAACAATACGCAATGGCCGATTGGCTGTGATGGTTAGCTGGCAAGCTTTACTGAATGACGAAGGCGTTGAGAATATGGCAGCCTATGTTATGAGCTTATCAGGAAGTCCTGATACCAATCACCCAGGCAAGGGTCAATACGACATGTTTTGTATTGCTTGCCATGGTCCTAATGGAGATGACAACCCTCTATTAGGGGCTCCAAAGCTGAATGATGATACCTGGTTATACCAGGGAGACTTGGAATCTATAAAAGAATCTATTGCCGTAGGGCGTAATGGTCAGATGCCGGCTTTCAATGAAACTCTTGACGATGTCCAGATTAAGCTACTGACTGCATGGCTGAGTCAGTAGCCTGCATGCACAGAAACACGACAAATTAATTCCAGCGACTTTCTGGCATAAAGCCAAGTTTGCCAGGCCCAAGAAGAAAGACGACGACTGCTGTCATTAAGTAAAAGGCTTGTATTTCAATAGCCCAACCGCCAGTTCCTGAAAGCGCAAAAACATCACCCGAATGTACCAAAAGGATGGCTACCACCATATTGGCCGCTATTAGTAGTGCTGCAACTCGAGTATAAGCGCCAGCGATCAGAAATAAAGGTGCCAGTATCTCACCCACAAATACCAAATATGCGAGGAAGCCAGGAAAACCATAATTTTGTAACAAGCCTGCGATTCCATCAACGCCTCTAACAACTTTATCCCAGCCATGAAATAACATCATCAAGCCCAAAGTTAAACGTAAAACCAGTTTTCCTGCATCCGTCGACATGTACTTCCCCTTTATATTGTTTATTGGTTATTTAATTTTTCATGCTTAAGCTAGCCTGTTGTAGATTATATTTAATTCAAGGTCAAAATTTTTGGATAACCTGGGATAATATAACGAGCAAGCGGAAAAATTAATCATCATTGGTATTTCAGGCATGGGTCAATCTAGTTTAGCTAGGCAAATTAGTCAATCGAGGAATATTGCTTATCCGGATTCAGGTAATGTTACATAGCCATACTTTCAGCTCGGTAGCCGACCTTAATAAATAAGAACTTTAAATCAACAAAGATAAAAAATTAACCACAGGAGAATAAACTTGTTTACTGTTAATAAAATTAACTATCAGCGAATTGATATAGCTCTCAGTGGCAAACTGGATGCTGATCAAATGAAAGTGGGGCTGGATCAGTTCATAACATTATCTGAAACGATATCACAGGGGAAAATGCTTTATAGAATTACCGATTTTCATCTTCCCTCTTTCGGTGCTATCGTTTATGAATTCACGCGCCTACCTTCAATTTTGACAGTGATAAATAATTTTGATCGTGCTGCTATACTGACTGACGTTTTATGGTTGCAAAAAGCCGCCGAAATCGAAGGGAAATTAATCCCGGGGCTGACTATAAAAGCATTTGATTTAGAGCAACAAACTGAGGCTGAAGCCTGGTTAGATAATCCGGAATCATAAAAATTAATGGGTAACGTTATAAACTATATACGTAATTACTGGCTTGCCATTACTGCTGTAATTCTATGTAGTATTACAGTGCTATCTCTAACGCCGCTGGAAGAGTTACCACCTGCCCCAGGAAGTGACAAGTTACATCATTTAATCGCCTATGCTGCGCTGGTTACTCCTTTGGTACTAAGAAAACCGAAATATTGGTGGTTTATTGTTGTCTTCTTCCTGGCCTACAGCGGCTTTATCGAGCTCGTGCAGCTTTATGTAAACCGCTACGGTGAATGGCTGGATATGGCTGCCAATAGCCTGGGCCTATTCTGTGGCGTATTACTAGCAGAGTTGTTATCTTTTGTTTATCCCTCTGAATTCAATCAATAGGATCAAAATAAATTTCATGATTTATAAATATACTTTCTTAGTGACTTTGACTATCGGCTTTTTGGTCGCCTGCTCTAACGATAATTCAGCTGGCCAGTCCTCTACTGCAAATACTTTAATTGAGACAGAACCTACTATGAATAACACGCTAACAGACAACCCTTTTTTAAGGCCCAGCACTTTAGATTTTCAATTTCCGCAATTTGATTTAATTTCTCCAGAACACTACATCCCTGCTTTCGAGCAAGGTATGGCCGAGCAATTATCTGAAATAGAAGCAATTACCAGTCAACCGGAAGCACCAACTTTTGCTGACACCTTAATACCTCTGGAATTATCCGGACAATTACTTAACAGAGTATCAACCGTTTTCTATTCAATGACATCAGCCCATACCAATGAAGAACTTAATGCTATACAGGTCGAAATTGCACCACTTTTATCGGCGCATAACGATCAGATCAACTTAAATGAGGCCTTATTTAGTCGAATTGACAAGCTTTACCAAAGCCGTAACGCATTGGGACTGGATCCAGAATCCTTGCGCTTATTGGAAGAGACTCACAAAGCATTTGTTAGAGCAGGAGCCCAGCTTGATGACAAAGATAAGGAAAGATTAAGAGCGATCAATACTGAGTTGGCTGAGTTATCTACACGCTATAACCAAAATGTTTTGAACGAAGTCAATGCTGTTGCAATGGTCATTGATGAAAGGGCTGAATTGGCAGGCTTAAGTGATGCCGAAATTCAGGCCGCTGCGGACGAAGCAAATGCCAGAGATTTACCCGGCAAATATGTTATTCCTTTACTCAACACCAGCGGCCAGCCTTCTCTGACAAAACTTGAAAACCGAGAACTACGTCAGCGTATCTACGAGACGTCCCTGTCACGAGGTAATCGGGGTGGTGAATATGACAACCGTGAAATTTTAAGCAGAACCGTTCGCCTGCGTGATGAAAGAGCAGAATTGTTAGGCTTTGACTCACATGCCGATTATATTTTGCAAAATCAAACAGCTCAAAGCATAGAAGCTGTCAACCAAAGCCTGGCTGAACTGATTCCTCCAGCTGTTGCCAATGCTATTAGGGAAGCGGCTGATCTGCAGGCAATGATTGATGCTGAAAATGGCGATTTTGAATTGGCAGCCTGGGATTGGGCCTACTATGCTGAAAAAGTCAGACAAGAGCGTTATCAGTTTGATGAGAACCAGCTGCGACTTTATTTCGAAGTCAATAATGTAATGCAGAATGGTTTGTTTTACGCCGCCGGACAAATTTATGGCCTCAGCTTTCAGGAACGTTTTGATTTACCGGTTTATCAAGAAGATGTTCGCGTTTTTGAAGTATTCGAAGAAGATGGCAGCACGCTGGCTTTCTTTATCATGGATCTATATGCCCGCTCTAGCAAAAGGGGCGGCGCATGGATGAATGCCTATGTAGGTCAATCTAACCTACTGGAACAACAACCAGTAGTTGCAAACCACTTAAATATTCCTGAGCCGCCTCCCGGGGAGCCAACACTAATGACTTTTGATGAAGTCACTACCATGTTTCATGAATTCGGGCATGCCTTGCATGGGATGTTTTCAAATGTTACTTATCCGTCATTTTCTGGCACCAGCGTACCAAGAGATTTTGTGGAATTTCCTTCGCAAGTAAATGAGATGTGGGCTAGCTGGCCTGAAGTACTTGCCAACTATGCAGTGCACTATGAAACTGGAGAACCCTTGCCTTCTGACCTACTTCAACGAGTACTGGATTCGCAACTTTTTAATCAAGGTTTTGCAACAACGGAATACCTGGCTGCCTCACTTACTGACTTAACCTTGCACCAGTTACCAGCTGATCAAATACCTTCTGCAGATGAAATCATGCAATTTGAAGCTGATGCTTTAATTAATGCGGGATTTGATTTAACGGCTGTACCTCCCAGATATCGTCTGAGTTACTTCTCACACATTATGGGGGGATATTCAGCAGGATATTATTCATACATATGGAGTGAAGTGTTAGATGCTGACACGGTGGAGTGGTTTAAAGAAAATGGAGGCATGCTCAGACAAAACGGCCAACACTTCAGAGACACCCTACTTTCTAAAGGCGGCAGTGTGGAAGCAATGAATTTGTTTAGAAATTTCCGGGGACGTGAACCTAATGTTGAACCTTTACTGATCAGGCGCGGTTTGAACTAAGACAAAAATAAGAATATAAACATGAAAAAAAGGGCTCCAAGAGCCCTTTTTTTAGTAAAACAGAAACTAAAATTTAATTATCACTTGCCTGGTATATTTGAACTTGGACATTGAAAGCTGCTGCAACCGCCTCCTGTGCATCAACGTTAGCATTAATTAAATCAGTCCATTCATTAATGGCATCTGCACCTGCAGCGTTTGATCTTCTTTCTATAACTGTATTAACACAATCTATAAATTCATTTGAATCAGCCATGAATGCTTGAACAGCATCTTGAGCATCTAAAAGCCTGTCTAGATCCTGGCCAGCATTATCAGGGATGGCTGGTACAGCTGGATTAGTACAATTAGCCCCTCCAATTGGACGATCTTGTGCTAAACCTATTGTCGAAGTCATTGCTAAAAGAGCAACTCCTAGGCTAAATTTTCTGATAAATGAACTCATTATCCCTCCGATAAGTGAATTTTTAGTTTTGTAGATACAAGGCTACCTAATCTGCAGCAATTAGTCCAAACATGAACAAATTTTTTTACAGATTTTTAAGCAAAAATCCCTAGGGCTTTCTCATTGGGTTTAGATTAAAATCGTCCATGATGATTGATATTGATTTCGATAAAAACCATATTTGGCATCCTTATACATCTATGCAAAACCCCTTGCCGGTTTATCCTGTGGCTAAGGCAGATGGTGTTTATATCGAACTGGAAGATGGCCGACGACTTATCGATGGTATGGCTTCATGGTGGTGTATGATCCATGGCTACAACCGTCCAGAACTCAACCAAGCCCTTACAAAACAACTGGATAATATGGCCCATGTTATGTTTGGTGGCCTCACCCATGCGCCAGCTATTGAATTAACTGAACTTCTGCTTCAAATCACCCCCCCTTCCCTGCAAAAGGTTTTTATTTCTGATTCAGGCTCTGTTGCCGTTGAAGTTGCCATTAAGATGGCCAAGCAATACTGGATAAATCAAGGACAGCAGAACAGGAACAAAATATTAAGTCTTCGCGGCGCATATCATGGCGATACTTTTGGGGCCATGTCTGTTTGTGACCCCGTGAATGGAATGCATCATTTATTCGAAGGTAGCCTGCCTCTTAACTATTTTGCAGAAAGACCGGCCTGTCGCTTTGGTGAACCTTGTCTTGAAGAAGACCTATCCAGTATTAAATTATTAATGGAAACGCACAAAACCGAACTGGCTGCTCTTATTCTGGAGCCAATTGTTCAAGGTGCTGGTGGTATGTGGTTTTATTCTGCTGATTACTTAACCAAAATTAGAGCCTTATGTGATGAATATGACCTCCTATTGATAGCGGATGAAATTGCTACAGGCTTTGGTAGAACAGGACTTATGTTCGCCTGTGAACACGCAAATATTGAGCCCGATATCCTTTGCCTTGGAAAAGCGTTAACTGGCGGATATATGAGCCTGGCCGCAACTCTTTGTAACGAGAAAGTCAGTGATAGAATATCGGAAAATGGCGGTGTCTTTATGCATGGCCCGACCTTTATGGGCAATCCGCTGGCTTGCGCCACAGCAATAGCCAGCATCAATCTTTTATTAAATTCACCTTGGCAAGATAGAGTTACAAATATTGAGAAGCAACTATCTAAAGAGTTTGAAAGCTGCTTAGAAAGCAAATCTGTGAGCGAAGTTAGAATACTTGGTGCCATCGGCGTTGTTGAAATGAAAGAAGCAATTGATTTGAAATTCGCGCAAGAGTTTTTTGTGAGCAAAGGGGTATGGATACGACCGTTCGGCAAACTGCTTTACATTATGCCCCCCTATATTATTAATTCGGAAGAGCTCAACCAGCTTACGCAAGCAATCCTGACGTTCACAAAATTATTACCTTAACTGAGGTCGCTAACTTGTGTTTTGTGAACCAGACCTCTCTTTACTATGTAAAATACACCTAAAATTAAAACCTGCTAATCATGGCTTCCCCATGTGCTTGATAATTGGTGTTTTGTAATAGTTAAGCAGTAATGGAAATACCAACTATCTAAAATTCGTTTATCTTAACTCCGCTTTTGGCGGAGTTTTTTTATAAAAGCCAGCAACCCTACCTTCGCGTCTTCACTTAAAAGCTGTTGTAAAGGCTGCAATACAAAATCTCTATAAAGTATTTCTGGATGCGGCAAGATCAACTCTTCACTTTCAAGACTCTCTTCTTTAAATAAAAGCAAATCCAGATCTATCACCCTGGCTTCATTTTTTAAGCCGCTGCGGATTCGCCCCATTGCCTTTTCAATCTTCTGCAACTTATGCAGAAGATCCAGCGGTGTTTCATTTTGTTTTGGAACAAAAGCCAAAACCGCATTAATAAAATCGGGAGAACCCGGTGGGCAATCTAAAGGCTCGCTTTCAAGCAAAGAAGAAACCAGAATTGGGGCATCGCTAACAAGTTTTATACGCTCCACAGCCTCCAGCACATTATCTTTAGGCGAACCAAATGTTGAGTCTAGATTCGAGCCCAGGCCAACAAAAACATGTTTCTTAAATGAAGAAAGCTCCATGAGACTTATTCTACCGTTTAAAATAAAAGAAAGCGTTATGAGCCAAGTTGGAACAAGGCAAAAGCCTTATTTAATGAAAGAGCATACAGTTAAGTATGTGATTTATTTAAATTGGGCTTTTAATGAAGTAACAACAAGCGGAATAGCTTTAGTGATACTTAGCTGAAAGTTCATGAACAGCATCGATGAAGACTTTCGCATGCTCAGGGTCAACATGCTGATGTATCCCATGTCCAAGATTAAAAACATGTCCAGGAGCTGAGCCAAATTGTTCTAGTATCATGGCCACTTCTGCACGAATTTTTTCTGGGCTTGCATATAAAACTGAGGGGTCCATATTACCCTGCAAAGCAACTTTATGACCTATTCTTGCTCTGGCGTCAGCAATATTTATTGTCCAATCCAAACCAACACAGTCAGCGCCGCATTCTGCAATTGTCTCCAACCAAAGACCACCATTTTTTGTAAACACAATAACCGGCACTCGCCGCCCGTCATTTTCATGGATTAAGCCAGCTATTATTTTTTCCATATATGCTAATGAAAATTCTTTATAGCAATGGGGACTTAAGGCCCCTCCCCAGGTATCAAAAATTTGCACGGCTTGTGCGCCCGCACGTATCTGGGCATTTAAATAATCAGTAACAGAAAGGGCAACTTTCTCCAGGAGCTGATGCATTAGTTCAGGAGAGTTCACCATCAGGCTTTTAATCGTCGCAAAATCCTTACTGCTGCCACCTTCCACCATATATGTAGCTACTGTCCAGGGGCTCCCTGAAAATCCTATCAGAGGAACTATGCCGTTCAATTCTTTTCGAATAAGGCTGACGGCATCTAGCACATAGGGTAAATCCTGCTCTGCATTGGTCACAGGTAAAGCCTCGATGTCGGCTTCAGTTCGGACTGGCTTGTGAAATTTTGGACCTTCTCCGGCTTCAAAATATAAACCTAATCCCATGGCATCCGGAATAGTCAAAATATCGGAGAAAAGAATTGCTGCATCTAGGTCATAGCGCCGCAAGGGTTGTAATGTGACTTCACAGGCAAGTTCTGGATTTTGGCAAAGATTCATGAAATTACCGGCTTTAGAACGGACTGCCCGGTATTCCGGAAGGTATCGCCCTGCCTGGCGCATCATCCAGACTGGCGTAACATCAACCTGCTGACGTAACAAAGCCTTTAGAAAACGATCATTTTTAAGAGAAGATGACATCAGACTTCGAGGAAATCCAAAATGCCATCAGCAGCCTGTCGCCCCTCATAGACAGCAGTGACAACAAGATCAGCACCACGAACCATGTCGCCTCCGGCAAATATTTTTGGATTTGAGGTCTGGAAGGAACAAGCAGCTCCTTCAGGGGCAAGGACTCGTCCACGCTCATCAAGGTCTATGCCAAAATCTGCAAACCAGGGAGCCGGACTAGGCTGAAAACCGAATGCAATTAAGACTGCATCCGCCGACATTACTTCTTCGCTGCCTGGAATGGTTTCTGCACGTTGTCGACCAAATTCATCAGGATTTCCCATACGGGTAGAAACAAATTTGACGCCAGTAACCTGACCATTTTCACCAACAATTTCCAAGGGTTGTTTATTAAAGATAAATTCAACGCCTTCCTGACGAGCATTTTCTACTTCTCGTTTGGAACCAGGCATGTTCTCTTCATCGCGGCGATAAACACAACGTACTGATTCTGCTCCCTGCCGAATTGACGTTCTATTACAATCCATCGCGGTATCACCTCCGCCTAAAACAATCACACGTTTACCTTTTACACTGGTATAGTTTGATCCCTTGACTGCAAACTTTCCGTGGTGAGCTGTATTACCTATAAGGAAAGGTAGAGCTTCATAAACGCCTTCCATATCTTCTCCAGGGAAGCCGCCTTTCATTGCGGTATAAGTGCCCATTCCCAAGAAGCAAGCATCATACTCATTCAGTAAATCTTCAAAACTGACATCTATACCAACCTCGGTATTGAGCTTAAATTCAATTCCCATTCCTTCGAATATTTCACGCCGTTGAACCATGACCTGCTTTTCCATTTTGAACATTGGAATACCGAAAGTCAGCAAGCCTCCAATTTCCGGATAGCGGTCGAAAACGACTGGTTTTACACCTGCCCTTACCAAGACATCAGCACAGGCAAGCCCAGCAGGGCCAGCACCAATAATTGCAACTTTTTTATCAATTGGAACAACCTGACTCATGTCCGGCCGCCAGCCCATGGCAAAAGCTGTATCAACAATATATTTTTCAACATTGCCTATAGTGACAGCACCAAAGCCGTCATTAAGTGTACAGGCACCTTCGCAAAGTCTGTCTTGTGGGCAAATCCGACCGCATACTTCGGGCAAACTATTGGTCTGGTGACAAAGCTCAGCAGCTTCCAGAATATTGCCTTCACTGACCAGTTTTAACCAATTCGGGATGTAATTGTGTACAGGACATTTCCATTCACAATAAGGGTTACCGCACTCTAAACAGCGTTCAGACTGAACTGCAGCATCAGGCTGTTCAAATTGCTCATAGATTTCAACAAATTCAGTTTTTCGGGTTTCAATGGCTTTCTTCTCAGGATCTTGTCTATCCTCAGTTAGAAAACGAAAAACATCTTTTGTCTTAATGTCTTTTTCTACCATAACCTTACTTCTTTAAACTACTGTGAAGTCACATCAATATAATCTAACAGGCTTTTTATACTGGCTTCTATTGGAACGACTAGCCAAAATTTACGTAAATAATCGACATAGTTATCCAGTATTTCTTGTCCCCAGACACTACCAGTTTCTGCAACATATTCATTGATAACTCCACGCAAATGATTTCGATATTCTTCCATCCCCTCTTGGCGTATTCGATGGACTTCGATCAATTCATGGTTATATTTATCTACAAAGTTTTTCTCTAGATCCAGTACGTAGGCGAACCCTCCGGTCATGCCAGCACCGAAATTATGACCCACACTTCCCAAGACCGTTACGATACCGCCGGTCATATACTCACAACAGTGGTCACCGGCTCCTTCAATAACTGCATGTACCCCAGAATTTCTGACAGCAAATCTTTCACCTGCTCGCCCGGCAACAAATAATTTACCACCGGTAGCACCATATAAGCATGTATTGCCGATTATTGAAGTATCCTGTGTTTTGAAACTTGACCCAGCTGAAGGTACAACTACTAGTTTTCCGCCTGCCATCCCCTTGCCAACATAATCATTGGCATCGCCTATTAATGTCATATTCAAACCACCAGCATTCCAGACGCCAAAACTTTGCCCGACACAACCCGTTAATCGAATATTTAAAGGAGCCCCTGCCATACCATTGTTTCCATAGCGTTTAGCAATTTCACCAGATAAACGCGCACCTATAGATCGATTAAAATTCTGTACTTCATAGTTAAAAATACCGCCACTCCTGCTCTCTATTGCCGGAAGCATATCTTTAACCATCTGTTCAGCAAGCAAACCTTTATCCAGGGGAGCATTGCTGGATGTAACACAGTATTGATCTTTTTCTTTAGGGATATGATCATTATACAACAATCTTGAAAGGTCTATATTTGCCTGTTTCTCAGTCTGAGGATGCATCATCTCAAATAAATCTGTACGTCCAATCAGATCGACAAGATTGCTTACACCAAGTCGAGCCATCCATTGCCTAGTATCCTGCGCAACAAATTTAAAATAATTCATTACCATTTCTACTTCACCGATGAAATGCTCAGCTCGCAATTTATCATCTTGAGTAGCTACGCCCGTTGCACAATTATTCAAATGACAGATACGTAGATATTTACATCCCAAAGCAACCATGGGGATAGTGCCAAAACCAAAACTTTCCGCACCAAGAATTGCCGCTTTTATGACATCCAGCCCGGTTTTTAATCCGCCATCTGCCTGTAAGCGAATTCGCCCACGCAAGTCATTCGCTCGCAAGGCTTGCTGTACTTCACTTAAGCCCAGTTCCCAGGGATTGCCAGCATAACGAATGGAAGTCAATGGACTAGCGCCAGTACCCCCGTCATGTCCTGAAATGGTTATAAAATCGGCATAAGCTTTGGCGACCCCCGCTGCTATAGTGCCAACTCCTGGGCCTGCCACCAGTTTTACCGAAACCATGGCATCAGGGTTTACCTGCTTCAAATCGAAAATCAACTGAGCTAAATCTTCGATAGAATAAATGTCATGATGTGGCGGTGGAGATATAAGTGTTACACCCGGCACTGAATAACGCAATCTGGCTATTAGCTCATTGACTTTGCGGCCAGGCAACTGCCCGCCTTCTCCTGGTTTTGCTCCTTGAGCAATTTTTATCTGTAGCACTTCGGCATTAACCAAATAATGAGGCGTCACCCCAAATCGTCCAGAGGCGATTTGTTTAATTTTAGATACTTTATCAGTGTTGTAGCGAACCGGATCTTCGCCGCCTTCTCCAGAGTTGGAACGACCACCAAGTCTGTTCATTGCCTGAGCTAAGGCCTCATGAGCTTCTGGAGAAAGAGCCCCTAATGACATTCCTGCTGAATCAAATCTTTTTAAAATATTTTCAAGTGGCTCCACTTCATCTATATCTATAGGTTCCAGATCATCACGTAATGCCAACATGTCACGCAAAGTGGATAAAGGACGATTATCTACAAGATGTGCAAATTTTCGATACTTTTCGAAATCCCCACTTTTGACAGCTTCCTGAATGGTCATCACAACATCAGGGTTAATCATATGGTACTCGCCACCATGAATATATTTAAGCAATCCACCAGGCTGCAGACCTTTACGCGCTGACCAGGCCTCATTAGCAAGTACTTGCTGATCCTTTTGAAGATGCTCAAAAGTAGCGCCCTGGATACGACTCAAACTATCCGGGAAACAAAGCTCCGTAATTTCATCAGCTAAACCAACAATTTCAAATAACTCAGCACCGCGATAGGAACTAATGGTGCTAATGCCCATTTTCGAAAGAATTTTGAGTAAGCCCTTGTTTATGCCTTTACGATAATTTTTATGAGCCTTTAAAGAAGGCATATCTAGAAGCTTATGGGCAACCATATGTTCGATAGTGTCATAACTCATGTATGGATAGACTGCGGTCGCTCCGTATCCAATTAAACAAGCAATTTGATGAGAGTCACGAGCGCTGGCAGTTTCTACAATCAAGTTGCTGTCACAGCGCAATCCCTTCTCATTGAGGTTCTGATGAATAGCCGCTGTGGCCAATAAGGCATTAATAACAAGCTGCCCTTTTTGTGGCATACGCTCGGAAATAAATAATAAAACTATGCCATCAAGTACAGCTTGTTCAGCCTTTTTCACAACCTCTTTTATAGCCTGTTTTAAACCAAGTTCCGGGTCATAGGCCAAACTGATGTGAACAGATTCATAATCCGGTTTTTTCAAATGCAAAAGATTGTAATATTTAACTGGCGATAGTAATGGCGAGGTTAAAATAACTCGATTAGCGTGCTCCGGGGTTTCTTCAAAAATATTTAACTCTCTGCCCATTCGAGTTTCCAAAGACATGACAATAGTCTCCCGCAGGGAGTCGATTGGCGGGTTCGTCACCTGGGCAAACTGTTGTCTGAAGTAATCATATAGAGGCCGAATTTTCTGTGATAAAACAGCTATTGGAGTGTCATCTCCCATAGAACCAGTGCCCTCGGAAGCACTTGATGCCAGCGGGCGCATCACCTGATCCATTTCCTCAAAAGTCACCTGAAACATTTTCATGTGGCGCTCACATTCATCTGGATGCAATGGTTTAAGTGCCGGTATATGTTCTGCCAGGGTTGACTCTACATAGTATGATTTCTCTTTTACCCATTTTGCATAAGGCTGCTTTACTTTCAGGTAATTACCCACATCATCAGAATTTAGAATTTCACCTTCTTGAGTATCAACAACTAAAATTTGACCAGGACCAACACGCCCCTTGGCTATTACATCCTCAGGTTTGTAATCATTTACTCCGATTTCAGATGCTGCAGTGATATAACCGTTTTTTGTCATCACCCATCTCGATGGGCGTAAGCCATTACTATCAAGTGCACAGGCAGCGAATCGGCCATCAGTTAGCACTACTCCGGCCGGGCCATCCCAAGGTTCCATATGAAAAGAGTTAAAGGTATAAAAACCACGCAAAGCTTCATCCAAATCTTCCATGTTTTGCCAGCTTGGTGGAATGATCAAACGAATAGCCTGATAAAGATCCATTCCGCTGGTGACTAGAAGTTCCAGCATATTATCCATTGAAGAGGAGTCTGAACCGGTAGAGTTAACCAGCGGTGCAATTTCTTCAATATTTGGAATTGCCGCTGATTTAAATTTAGAAATTCTTGCTTTAGCCCAATTTCGGTTACCACGAATAGTATTTATTTCACCATTATGAGCTAACATCCTAAATGGCTGTGCCAATGGCCACTTGGGCAAAGTGTTTGTTGAAAATCGCTGATGATAGGTGCAAATCGCAACTTCCAAACGAGGATCTTGCAGGTCCAGGTAAAAGTTTGGAAGATCCGCAGGCATCATCAGGCCTTTGTAGGAAAGCACACTCGCCGACAAAGAACAGACATAAAAATCTTCATCTTCGAGTAATTGATTCTCGGCTTTACGTCTGGCTACAAATAGTTTGACTGCCAGTTGCTCTTTACTAAGACCTTCAGCATTAACAAAAACTTGTTCGATATCCGGCATGCATTCAAGAGCCATGCTTCCGCATGCAGATGAGTTATATGGAACATTGCGCCAACCTATAACCTCAAGCCCCTGTTTAATTATTTCCTGATTAAGAATATTGCGAGCGAAGTCTGCCTTACTCTCTTCCTGACTAAAGAAAACCATGCCAACACCATAGTTTTCGGATAATTTAATTCCGAATTGTTCTTGTCCTATCGCTCGCAAGAAAGTGTCAGGTTTTTGCAATAAAAGGCCGCAGCCATCGCCTGTGACGCCATCTGCCGCTATACCTCCGCGGTGAGTCATACAGGTCAGTGATTTAATGGCTGTTTGTAACAGGTCATGGCTGGCCTGCCCTTTTATATGGGCAACCAAGCCAAAGCCACAATTATCTCTGAACTCACTGGGATTATATAACCCGGGTCTCATAACCAATTTCTCTACCAATTAATAACTAAGGTTTTATTTCTGGGCGGTTCAGCCCTATCTTTTTGGGAGGGGAAAACTGCCTCTTTAAAAATGCCAAAGAGCCAGACATTTTACACAAGGCAAGGGTTTTCAGCAATCTTGATTAAGGTAATTGAGGGGCTTTAAAGCGGGGTCCGGAGATTAAGACGCTTGGCCCAACATAACCCCGGACTGCAGAGTTTTATCTAGAAGTTTGGGATCTATATCAGCTGAAATTAGGGCTTTCCCGATTTTTTCCAACAGCACAAAACGAATAGATCCTTTTATATTTTTTTTATCTCTGCTCATCAGTGACAAAAATTCAGAATTCGTTATTGATTCCGGCGGAACAACAGGCAAACCCGCTGTAATCAGAAGCTTCTTTATTCGAGACACATCATTAATGTTTAAGTTACCTATGCGCCATGATAAATCTGCCGCCATTAGCATACCTGTGGCCACGGCCTCCCCATGCAACCAATTACCATAACCCATTGCGGCCTCGATAGCATGACCAAAAGTATGACCTAAATTCAGAATTGCCCTTATGCCCGATTCTTTTTCATCTGCCGCCACGATTGTCGCTTTTTCCTCACAACTAGTTTTAATTGCATGTACCAAACTACTCACATCACGGCTTATAAGGCTTTCAATATTGGACTCTAGCCAATTAAAAAATTCCAGATTATTGATCAAACCATATTTAATAACCTCAGCAAGACCCGCACATAGCTCTTTATCGGGCAGGGTATTCAATGTGTCGGTATCGGCAACTACACATTGGGGTTGGTAAAATGCCCCCACCATATTTTTGCCTAGTGGCCGGTTAACGCCAGTCTTACCGCCAACTGAGGAATCAACTTGGGCCAACAAGGTTGTGGGTACTTGAATAAAGTTTACACCGCGCAAGTAGGTAGCAGCCGCAAAACCGGTCATGTCCCCAACCACGCCTCCACCAAGCGCAATTAACGTGACTTTACGATCAATTCGATTCGCCAATAAAGCATCATAAATCTTGGCAATATTATCCAGTGTCTTTTCTGCTTCCCCATCTGGCAAAATGAATTCACTTAACGCATAACCTGAAAGAAGTGCCTTTAGTTTCTCGAGATATAAGGGTGCCACAACATCATTACTGATTATACAAACTTGAGTCCCTTTGATATGTGGCGTAAGTAATTCGCGGTCAGCCAACAATCCAGAACCTATATAGATTGGATAGGATCGATCGCCCAGGTCAACATTAACGCTAATAGGATCAGGCATATTGGTCAGAATTACTATTTGAGCTTCCCAAAATATATTGGGCTAATTCCGTGCTAACTGCTTTTGCACTTCTTCGGCTTGTCATAACCATATGATCAGCAATTTCACGATATAAGGGCTCACGTTGCTCCATTAAATCCCGCAATTTCATTTCCGGATCATCCACATTTTGCAACAAAGGTCTTTTTTGATCTTTGCGGGTACGCTCCATCTGTTGATTTATTGTTGTCATCAAATAGATCACAGTACCTCTGCTATGAAGAAATCGGCGATTTTGCTCAGAGAGTACTACTCCACCGCCAGTGGCTAGAACAATTTTATTTTTAGCACTAAGCTCTTCAATGACTTTTTCTTCTCGTTTACGGAAACCTTCTTCACCTTCCATATCAAAAATCCAGGCAATATCAGCACCTGTACGACTTTCAATTTCGTGATCAGAATCATAAAAATCGAGCTTCAATTCTTGTGCGAGCAACTTACCAATAGTTGTTTTACCCGCACCCATTGGGCCGATTAGAAAAATATTATCTAAAGAGTTTTTCATTAAGCAATATGCTTAAGGTGAGAAGACAAAATGTTCAAACCTTAAAAATCGTTGATGATTGAGGGCGTGATGAAAATCAACAATTCTGTTTTAGTTTCAGTATTTGCAGTACGCCTGAATAAACCACCGAAATAAGGCAGGTCACCGAAAAACATAGTTTTGGATACCGTAGTGGTCACTTCTTCACGGAAGACTCCACCTAAAACTATTGTTTCGCCATCATCTACCAGCACTCGAGTAGTGACATTATTGGTAGAAATTGCAGGGACATTGCCGCCACTTGGAATGACCGAATCCTGATGAATATCCAACAACATGATAATCCTGCCATCTGGTGTAATTTGTGGAGTAACTTCCAGGGACAATACAGCATCTACAAATTCAGTTGTCGAGCCCCCGGCAGTTCCTCCTGCTTGTGCCTGATAAGGAATTTGTATGCCTGATTCGATACGAGCTATTTGCTGATCCTGTGTTGTGATAGAAGGTTGGGCAACAACTTCTCCATTACCGCTATCTTCAAGAGCGGCAAGCTCCAATTGCAGCAAACCATTATCTCCTGCGTAACCAATCCCAAATGATGAATTTGAACTAGACGGACCTAAATCAACCACTAACTGACTATCCGAGAAACTTGAACTGAAACCGCTCAGGCTGCCACTTAATATAAATTCATCACCGAACTCCGGGAATGTTTGTACTCCACCCCAGCGAATACCTAAAGCATCTCCAAAACTGGTCTCAGCATTTACGATTCTGGCTTCAATAAGCACCTGCTGCACAGGAACATCCAGTATTTCAAGCATTCCCCTGATCTCTGCAAGAATGACAGGGGCATCCTGAATAATTAGCGTATTGGTTCTATTATCAACAGTTGCGGTCCCTCTATCAGATAGAATGCCGCCACCTTCTCCACCTTGAATTAGCGTCAACATTTCAGAAGCTACCGCATAGTTAACCGGAATATAGGCTGTCTGCAAGGGCACTAAAGCTTCAACTTCCTGACTTGCTTCAAGTTCTGCTCTTTCAGCTTGAGCAATATCAGCAGCTGGGGCGATATAAAGCACATTACCTTCCTGGCGCTGGCCCAAACCTCTTGATCTAAGCACCAGATCCAAAGCCTGATCCCAGGGAACATCAACTAAACGCAAGGTAATATTACCTGTAACAGCGTCACTCACTACCAGGCTAAAATCCTGAAACTCAGCAAAAATCTGCAAGACTTGCCTTATCGGAATGTCCTGGAAGTTTAATGACATTCTTTCACCAGCAAAGTCAAAACCATCTGGTGAATTTCCGTTACTTGCACTAAGAATTGGGCTGACATCAATTATAAATTCATCATCGCTTTGATATGCGATGTATTCATAGTCGCCGGCAACATCGGCCACGACCATGACTGAACCGTTTTCTTCATAGACATCAATGAAACGGACAGGTGTTGCAAAATCAGTCACATCCAGACGAGCCTGTTGCCTTTGATCTATGGCTGCATTTCTGAATTCAAGACTCAGCGAAGAGCCAGCTCGATCAATATCGCCAGTCAGTGAATTATTCGCCATCTGAATAACTATTTGACCTTCACCATTATTACCTCGACGAAAATCCACGTCGGCAATATCCGATGCTCTTTGTACTGAAGCATTAGCTCCACGAATCGTCGAAGCCGCCGCTAGAACACTTGAATTTGCTCCGGTGTTCCCTTCACCTAATACTACAAACAGACTATTGCCTTGAACTCTCGTTGAATACGGTGCCAGGCTGCTTAAATTAACCACCATTCTGGTCCGGTTTTGATCTTCCAAGATCATCACACTGTCAGCCAAATCAAGATCCAATGGAAAACGTCTCTCTGTAAGCTGATTACTAACATTGTTAAAGTCCATAGAAAGACGAGCAGGGTTTGCGATTTCAAAAATTGCAGGCGTCGGCGGCTCATTATTAAAGGCCAATTCAATTTCGAGTTGCTCACCCGGCAAGGTTACAAAATTAATCGCTTCAAGCCTGGTTTGTTGTGCAATAGCAAGGCTGGAAAAACCGATGCTGAAAATGAATATCAGTGCCGCAATCGTTGCAGTAAATACAGCAGCAATTTTTGAGAAGGCTGAGCTAGTAATCATAATAGCTCTCCTGACCAAGTCAGCGGCTTTCCTTGAAGAAAGCCCCAGCCTTGCCCCGATTGCAAAGATATGTCTGTAATTATTTACACGCATTGAAAATCTCTTTTTTTATTCTATAGAGCTAATGGTTTGTGGGCGTTCTATCCACCCGCCTGCGCCACTTGGAACAATTTCAATTAAATCAATCTGCGTTTCAGATATTGAGATTACTCTACCGTGGTTGCGACCCATATAACTGCCTTCCTTAACGTAATGGAGGTTA
>Ga0222714_10001126_pt1 | contig 30255 bp, 30 predicted proteins | sample C33_3DmetaG_FD_165048 | JGI IMG/M metagenome (GOLD analysis project Ga0222714, IMG submission 165048) | Estuarine water microbial communities from San Francisco Bay, California, United States - C33_3D | ecosystem: Environmental > Aquatic > Marine > Unclassified | place: USA: California... | reverse complement strand
GCCCGGACTGAAGTGCGTCATAAATTCCAAGCACGGTGTACAAAGAAGCCGTCATGATGCCTTGCACCTTTCCCATCATGTCGCGCATCTTTAAGAACATTCCAATGATGGGCTGCATTATGTTGAGCCCGCGACTCATGATGTCCAACATGATGGACGCAATCGCTTGTCGAATGTAGTTGATGAGAATGCGTATTTCATTCAATACATTTGCAAGAAAGTGTAGAATGCCTATTATGAGAGATTGGAAATAATACAATGGTTCCAAAAAAAGGGATGAAATTGATTTCAATTCGTTTTGCACACAGTATTCAAAATTGGTTTCAGTGAATTGCATTTTTTCTTTGAATGTGCCGTTCGGTTGCATGACCGTTCCAGCAAACATCATATACGCCGGATTGCAGCGGTATTCAATCCAGTTGGTTCGTATCATTTGCGCGTTGGTGCGTATTTTTAAATAAGCATACATGCACGCGTATGCAAAAAGTATAATTGTGGACCATGCAATGGCACTCATGTAATCGTCGTGAACTTTGTTTTTGTACATGAATTTGAACCAGGACACGTCCGCTGTCGCGTTTGCATCAGCATTTGCATCCGCATTTGCATCAGCGTTTGCGGGTTGGTTCATGCGTGAATGAATGGATAAATGAATAGCAGTCCTCTTATTATTATTTGTCATTATTTGTTTTTCAAGCATTTTGCAAAACAAACCGCGGTTGGCAGGCACTCTCCTTAATTAAAGCGCGCGCACCACTTTTCCAATGGGGCCGGCCCACGTGTTTTCCATGGTTTGCACGCTGGTGTCCATGGTGTACATCAGCGTCGTCATGATGCCGATGTTTTTGGACATCATGTCCTTCATTTTGATGACCATGACTTGTATCTGCACCAGCATGTTCAAGAACACGCCAAAAATGTTTTGAATGCCTCCTGTTAACTTGGTTCTAAAAGTGTCAATGAATTCGCGAACATCATTCAATGCATCCGTTATGCCTCCGATTGCGCCAGAAGCAACTGACATTATATAATTTGCCGGCTCCATCAAAACGGACATGTATCCAGTCTGCATGGTTTGGATGCACTGTTGAAAGTTGGTTTCAGTGTCGTATCCGAAAAATGATGCGGTCATCATGTAAATGGGGCTGCACTTGAACAACGGCCAATTGTCTTTCACACCCTTAATGTATATCAGTGCAAATACGGCAACGTCCAATCCGACGTAATACGCAACAATTAACAGCATTTGAAGATATGTTGCAAATTTAGATGGCGGGTCAGACCCAAACTCGTTGGGAACTGCTATTGCCTTTGACACGCCCACATCGACATCAGTTTCAATTGACATTTGATTGTATCAATTTATATCACTATTAAATCCAAATATAATTTTATTTTGCATTTGGATTTATTGCATTCCATGCATTCTATGCATTCTATGCATTCTATGCATTCAAAACAGTGTTTGAGGGTGGTGCATTGGTGTTATCATACACTGATTGAGAACCAGTTTTCATTAATAAATGATTTCCGGTTAAACTGTTCGCGTTTGCACCAAGGTTGTGGGCGCCAGCGAACTGAGGGACAGGAACAGGTTTAGAAGATGGCGTAGGAGTTGGGTTCTCGCCACCGCGCTTAGACCGATTGCTTCGCTTAGACCGGTTGCTTCGCTTGCTTCGCTTAGACCGGTTGCTTCGCTTAGACCGGTTGCTTCGCTTAGACCGGTTGCTTCGCTTAGACCGGTTGCTTCGCTTGCTTCGCTTAGACCGGTTGCTTCGCTTAGACCGGTTGCTTCGCTTAGACCGGGTTTTATGGTTGCTTCGCTTGCTTCGCTTAGACCGCTTATAACCACCAATTCTTCGGCCTGAATAGTGCAACACCATTGCATTGTGATCTGCGATTTGTTTTTGAGAGCTATCGATGATGCTTTCGCGATTCATGGTGGAAACGGGGGCAGGCATTGATGCGTTAATGGTTGTGTTGGGCACAACCGGTTTCACAACCACATGTCCGTATGGGTTTGAATTTGTTGGAGTTGGGTTTGGATTTGTCATAATTAAGCTATGTATTGCGATATGCAATATAACTATATTTTTTAAAAAGCATTTAAAATCGTAGCATTGAAAGTATTATTATATTATTATAAATAACAGACTTGCAAAAATGAACAGCTTGGACCGCCTTCAGTTGGAGAAAATGATTCAGGCGAATGATGCCGCCGACAACACTTCGCAAATCCGCGACTTGAAACACAGCATGCTTATTCACGCGGATGTTGCCACGCTGCTCAATTTGAAGCGCGACTACGCGCGTCTGGCTAAAACCAACCCCGACCAGTTCGACATGATGTGCGTAAATCGGTGCACCTTTTTGTTCAATAACTACACCGACATATTCAACAAGGTGAAAAAGGATGAGATTGATTTGGCCATTTTAGGCAAGTTATTGGGCGTCCTAAAAATGATTGAAGACGGGAAAGTGGACCAGCACGAGGCGTCCGTTGAAGTCGGCAAGCTGCTCAAACAAATTTACATTGACAGCGCGCTGAAAAAATCGGAAAAGCTGGACAAGCAGCATTCCAATTCCGGGTCTTCTTCTTCGTCATTGCCGCCTGCAAAAAAGGTGTCGTGGAAACAATACAAGGCCAAACAAAACGAGCAACTTTAAAATTAATATTTGTGTATTACATAAAGGACAAAAATATGAGTATTGATTTAAAAAAACCACCTGTGCGGCTCGATTTTGTACAACCCGATGTAGATATTGTTAATGAATTGGCACAGCAGATCACAGAAGACATGATTCCCATATGCAATACAATATGTAAGTCAAACCCGGATACAATCGTTGAAACATTGTTAAATAGAGAAACAGTTAAACCAATTTTGGATAAACTTAGAGCTGGAGAGGGTTCTCGTGTTAATTTTAAATCAACGTGGAATCCAATATTACTTGCAAAAATTACTACTGTGAAGAGTATACCAACTGATGAATATGTCGAGTTTTTGAAAAGCAATCAGATGTTTGTAGATAGTTTGAGAAATTTTATATGTAAAAGTGAATGTAATGTTGATAAGTTGACAAATTACATCAGCAACCTGGTGCTTGAACCATATCGTGCGAATATAACCGAAATGTGTGAATTAAGAAAATCTGCTGGTGGACGCAAACAAAAGTCTCGTCGTGGACACAAGCATCGCGGCCACAAACAAAAGTCTCGTCGCGGTCAAAAGTCTCGTCGCGGTCAAAAGTCTCGTCGCGGTCACAAGTCTCGTCGTTCTCGTCGTTCCATGCGCAAACATCATTGAATTACATTCTGAATGCATTTACTTAATACATTAAGATGTGCGCAATATATTCTTATTTATTTACTGATAATATATAAACACAACGGCAAGCCAACATGTCTAATGTTGTCATCATGGTGTGGTCTCAACACATGGATGCAGGATTTGGGGATTTATTGCGTGGAACTATTTATTTGCATCAACTCTCTCACAAACTGAAGTTCGAATTGATTGTGGACACACGACTGCATCCTGTTTCGAAATTGTTGGTTTCACACCCGCACAAGTATTCAAATTATGTCATGGAACATAAATCGAAAATCGTCAATATGATACACACGGCACCAAAGGATATGGAATCATTCATAAAATGTAGATTAATGCATAATATGCCATTATTGATAGTGGTAAATACATATCCAAATGAGTCACTATCAATCGATTGCAAACGATTCATGCGTCGTTTGCTGACACCAACTGATGAATTTAAGAAATATTTTAATGAGATGTGCGCCAAGTTTCGGATTTCCAGAAATTACTCAATCGCGCATTTCAGATTGGGGGACCAAGAATTAAATGACAATGAATCAGATGTTGAACAATACCATAAATTATGTGCCATGATTGATGTTCAACTGGCAACAATTCCTAATTTATACATCATGTCGGACTCTTTGACATTTAAAACATATTTGCGCAACTCGATACGTCCAGAATTAAGTCATCGCATCATTCCAACGAAGCCGATTCATTTGGCGGTTCCGAATGCACATGACATTGACAAAATGAGAGAAACTATGTTTGATTTCATGTTGCTAGCAAATTCCAGGGTTATCAAAACGCACTCAATATACCAGTGGGTGTCCAATTTTGTGGCGTGGGTGAGCCTCATATTCGACGTTCCGCTGTTTGACCTCAAACCCAAAATGGACATGAAACTGCACGTAGGCGCAAAAACTGCGCCGTTGCCAATCCCCCAACCACAAAACCCACCTGTGTCGATGTCGTTGTTTAAGAGCCGCCTGTTTCGGTCCGGCTCGTTTCGAACCATGTTCTGATACAAAAGCAGAACCCCGAAATCAATATAAATATATGCAATGCATTTCATTATATGCATTGCGTATTGGGTCCATGTCAGCATCGTCATTTTCAAATAATTCAAAAAAGAGCAACAAAAATAAAATCCTCCTCATAGTGGAATCTCCCGCGAAATGCAGCACCATCGTGGGCCATTTGGGAGCAGACAAGTACGTGTGCGCGGCCACGTTTGGTCATCTGCAAGAACTCACTTCATTGAACGACATTGACACCACGTTTGCCGCCGTGCCGCAGTTTCACATTGTGGATTCCAAGAAAGCACAGATTGACAAAATACGGGCGCTGGTTGCGGAGTGCAAGGAAACGTATATCATGACGGACAATGACCGCGAAGGCGCCGGAATTGCGTATCACGTGTGTTGTTTGTTTGGCCTGCCGATTGCCACCACCCGGCGCGTGGTTTTCAACGAGATTACCAAGCCGGCACTGGAGCGCGCCATTCAGTCGCCACAGCTGCTCAACATGGATGCGGTCCATGCGCAAATTGCCCGACAAGCGCTGGACATGTTGGTGGGGTTCAAAATCACGCCCGCGCTGTGGAACCACGTTCAGGTGGAAGCGAAAGGCTCCGCGCTATCGGCGGGAAGGTGTCAAACGCCTGCTCTGCGCCTGATTTACGACAATCAGTGCGCCATTGATGCTGCCGCCGAAGGACGCGTTGTGTTTGAAACGGTGGGCTACTTCACCAAACTGAATTTGAAATACGAGCTCAGCAAGGGGCACGACGCCGCCGAAGCGTGTTCCGCATTTTTGCTCGCATCTGCCGCATTTGAGCACACCATTCGCGCGCCAGAAGTGCGGCCGTTTTCAAAACCGGCGCCTCAACCGCTCACCACGTCGGCATTGCAGCAGCAGGCCAGCAACGAGCTGAACCTGTCGCCGGCGGAAACCATGTTGGCGTGTCAGCATTTGTATGAAGGGGGGTATATAACATATCCGCGAACCGACAGCCGCGCGTATTCCGAGCCGTTCTTGCAGCACGCCCGCGATTACATCACCGAAAAATGGGGGGAAAAATACGCCAAGCGAGAGGAGGACGCCAAGCGACAGGAGGTTGACGGCAGTGTCGTCAAACCCGAAAAAAAGAAACGCATTGTGGTGAAAAAAAAACGAGAGACCATGAAGCCGGTTGAAGTGGCGGATGATGCCGTGGAGAGTGCCGTGGAGAGTGCCGTGGAGGATGTGAAACCACAGGAAGCGCATGAAGCGGTGCATGCCACGTCCCTGCACTGTGTGGATGTGCCCGACACCATGACCGCAAAGGAACAGCGCCTGTATCGCATGATTTGGCGCCACTCCGCAGAAACGTGCATGGCCCCGTGCACGGGGAGCACCCTGACATCCTGCATTTCAGCGCCCGATGAAAGAGACTACCGGCATTCGGTGGAACGCATTGAGTTTGCGGGCTGGCGCATTGTGGCTTCGCAGTCGAAATCGGATGATGCAGTTAATCGCTGGATGCTGCTGCAAGCCATTGTCCCGAATTCCGTCATCAAATACAATAAACTGCAGTCCCGCATGCAGGTGCGCGACCTGAAGTCGCATTACTCGGAGGCGTCTCTTGTCAGTGTTTTGGAAGAGCGCGGCATTGGGCGTCCCTCCACGTTTTCCAGCCTGGTGCATAAAATACAGGAACGCGGGTATGTTGCAAAACAAGACGTGCCGGGGCGGCGCGTGGGTTGCATCAATTTCGAGCTGGATGGCGGCGTTCTCAGTCAGTCGGTGGAAGAGCGAGAATTCGGGAATGAAAAAAACCGCCTCGTCATCCAACCGCTCGGCCGCACGGTGGTGGAATTCTTGTGCAGCCATTTTGCAGAGTTGTTTGATTATGATTACACCAAGCGCATGGAGCACCAGCTGGACTTGGTTTCATCCGGTCAAAAACGGTGGGGGGATGTGTGCAGTGAATGCCTGTCGTGCGTGGACCGTTTGAACGAGGGGTTGAATGCCAAGTGCCTGCCAACAACCGCAACAACCGCAACAATGAAGACGATTAAACGGGTAGCGAATGATGAAACAAACGGTTCAAATAGATTGAGTGAAATTTCATCTGAGAGAAATTCTGAAAAAAATCTATGTAAACTTCTAGGAAAATACAAAGGGGTCGACTTATTTTTACGCACCGGCAAATATGGACCTTATTTAACCTGGGGCGACAACAAGAAATCTCTCAATCATCTCAAATCCAAAGGCCAAACAGACTCTGCAAACACCGATGTGGATGCGGTTGCGTGTTCATACGATGATGCAGTGCGCCATATTGAATCGGCGAGTGCCACCACAACCAATGCAGCCACGCCGGCAACCAATCCATCCATATTGCGCGAAATAAACGCATGCACCAGTGTGCGGACTGGACAGTATGGCCCCTACATTTATTATAAAAATCCCAAAATGACGACGCCCGCATTCGTGTCCTTGCGCGGGTTCAAGGAAGACTGGAAAACGTGCGACCTGCGAATATTAGAGATGTGGTCGACAACAACTCCCGTGAAAAAGAAATGAACCTGCCTGCCTGACTGCCTGCCTGCCTGACTGCCCTGGTTCATCCCGGCGACATAAAAGGAATGCGCAAACTCTTGGACCGCGCAATTTCGTCACGGTAGCAATACAGCGCAATCGTGAAGCTGAAATTTTGCCCGCCAAAATTCACCAGGGTTCCGTCATGATAACGAAACTTGAATTTGAGCTTGCTCAATTTGTCCAACGGAGGAAAAAACGAGCTCATGCCTTCCGCGGTGTCCTGGGGTTCATATCCAAACTGGTATTCCAAGTTGGAGATAATTTTAGTGGGTTTTGTCAAAATCGGAATTTTTGCAAATGCCGCATTCACGATTCCATTGTAATCATTGTTTCGGCAGTTGTTCGTGTTTTCGGAATACGGCTGCATTTCATCCTGGTAATTGTACTTGTCAATTTCCATGTACATGGATGCATCGCCGTTTAGGCTGGGTGGGTTTGGCGGAATAAGCACATAGCCCGTTCCGGTTCCAACCGGGAGCCACGTGGTTCCCATGGAAACCGAACTGGAATTCACGTAGTAAACCTTCTGGTCACCCACAACAGGCGAGGCAGCGCTCGAGTTGGTTCCACTCTGGCATTTTACAAAGCCCAAATTGTATCCAAGCCCCCAATTGGTGTATTGGCACCATTTGGAGGTTTGACACCATTTTGGATATTTTGGGTCGCTGATTGGTTGTCCTGTTTGGGTGGATGGCGGGCATGCATGGCAGGGTGTGCTGTCGTAGCTTTCGGGCGCATTGTAGATGATTTCGAATGGGTCTGATGTGTTGCCGAACAGCAGTCGTTGCCGGACTTCGTCGTAATACACCCGGAACTTGTTGTAATTGGAAATTGATGTGTCCAGTTGTTGCACTGCCAGGTTGAGCTTGTTTTGCAGTTCAGTGGCAAGTTGTTGCGGGCTATAAAATCCTGGCTCAATGCTGACTTTTAGTGGTGGATGGGTGGGTCCCCACGAACCTAGGATATCCACATACACGGTGATGATGGTGTTTTGATTTTGATTTGAAAATGCGTAGTAATAAATGGGAAAGTTGTATTCGACCAGTGCAATCGTTTCCACGTTGGTGTATGTTTGTGGCAATTGGAGCTCAAAATGGTTTGCATTGGGCCACTTGCTTGCGTCACGGTCTTCGGAATGCACGGTCAGCAGCTTTCGGTCGATTGAGAATTTTTGCTCCCTTGAGATTAACGGATGGTCATTTTTTAGCACATATTTGCTCATGATTGGTATTGTTCCTTAATTCAATTGTATTATTTATATATTATGTTTATTTAATACTTTATTTGATGCGATGTTTTTGATGTGATGGTTTGTTTTGACATTTTTAAAAATATCTAATCATTAGTATAAGTGTTCATTTAACAAATAACAAATAACAAATAACAAATAACAAATAACAATAAACAATAAACAATAACCACCTCATTTCTCTCAAATGGCTTCAACAAGTGCATCAGTGTTGAAAACATTGCAATATTTTCCGATTGCGGGATATATAGTTAAATGGGTGATGGACATTGCATCCAGCGAAAGCATGACCGCCATTTCTTCCATCATTCAGGATTCGTGCATGGTCTTGTATTTAGGCTGCATGCTGTGGGTTCTCATGTCACCCACCAGTGCGGGCGAATTGCCTAAAATGGGCATTTTTGTTGTGGTATTGATGATTGGGTTGTATTCAGCGTCCATCGTTTTCAATGCCATGTACATCCAAATCATTGACAACACCAACAAGGACGACAATAAGCCCAAGTCTGCTACATTTTGGATATTTTCTCAAATAATCATTCTATACCTATTTATGTCGAACTACATCATCAACCTGAATCAGTCCAACGTTTCCACCAGGTGGCTAATCGGGTTGCTCTTTGCGATGATGCCACATGCGTGGATTGTTGCCACCAATTTTGTGAACATGCGAGTGAGGCCCACGGATGATGCCAAGCGTGACATCAAACCCCCTCAAACGAGCTAATTGCGGCAGTGGGAATGGAAACATTTCGCAACAGAGAGGTGCGCATCAACATGACAAATATTCCGAGCGTCAGCAAGAAACTTATGATGACGAATATCACGGATAAATAAATGTATGGATAAATTTCTTGCATGATTAAATCAATGACCGGATGAAACAGCTGTTTCAGCTCCTGCTTCACATCATCGCGTTTCATGACTTGCAGACACTGGTCAATGATTTTCTCTCGCATCATTGACATGGTTTGTTGAGGTGGTTGTGTTTGCGCGACCCTTAATGTTTTGGTTTGATGTGCTTCCGTATTTTTTACATGTTCATGCTAAAAAATATACGTCATTATTGCGTGTTTATTTTCTCTGAATGCTGCAACAGCAAACCGCACATCACACCATCCTCCTCAATTCATCGTCATCCATTCATGTCAGAGCAAGTGCATTTACCCAATGCGGAATTTGAACACAACCGTCTGCATTTGGCACCACCAAATGGTCTGCAAGGCGGGGCTTATTTTGCCATGCTGTATTACAAGGACTCCCCTCTTTACATCCAAACCCCCAAATGCATGTCGCGCCAGGCAGTGGTGCAGGGGAAGCGCCCCTACATTGATTTGATGTTCAGCAACCACGATGTGGCGTTTTTGGAGTGGTTAGAAGCGTTGGAAGGAGACGCGATTCGCATGATTTACGAAAAGCGAAATGTGTGGATCAGTGGCGACATAGAAAAATCGGACATTGAGGCGGGGTTCACATCTCCGGTTCGTCCTTATAAAGGAGGAAAGCATTATCTCATACGTGCTCATATTCAACCTTCAAAACATTTGGCAGGAATGCAGTCCTGTTCGGTGTTTGATGAGAATGAACGGCCGGTCTCAATTGACCACATTAAGGCAGAAAACCAAATGTACGCGGTTCTTGAATTTCAAGGCATTAAATTCACATCGAGAAGTTTTCAATTTGAAGTGGCACTTAAGCAAGTGTTGCTTGTGTCGAATGTCCCCATGTTTCATTCATGTGTCATCCGAAAACCCACCTTCAATGCAGTGCAAACGGAGCAACCGCCATCAACCCAAGGACAAGAATTAACCCAAGGAAAAGAATTAACCCAAGGAAAAGAATTAACCCAAGGACAAGAATTAATCCAAGGACAAGAATTAACCCAAGGAAAAGACCCACAATTAACCCAAGGAAAAGACCCACAATTAACCCAAGGACAAGAATTAACCCAAGGACAAGAATTAACCCAAGGACAAGAATTAACCCAAGGACAAGAATTAACCCAAGGACAAGAATCAACCCAAGGACAAGAATCAACCCAAGGACAAGAATCAACCCAAAGACAACAATCAACCCAAAGACAACAATCAACCCAAGGACAAGAATTAACCCAAGGACAAGAATTAACCCAAGGACAAGAATTAACCCAAGGACAACAATTAACCCAAGGACAAGAACCAGCTCAAGGAGACATCCATGAAATGCAGGAAGTTAATATAGATGTTTTAGAAGGATTGGAGCAAATGCACATCAAATTAAAAAAGCCAACCGAGGTGTATTACAACATGTATCGAATTGCAAAACAGAAAGCAAAAGAACTTAAGAAAAATGCAATTGCAGCATATTTAGAAGCCAAACAAATAAAGACAACCCATATGTTGGAAGATAGCGATGACAGTGATGAAAGCGACATTTACAGCGATTGTGGCGATTGTGGCGACGACGACAATGAATCATGACAATGCAACATTAAAAGTTAAAACAAAAAAATATTTTATCATGAATTTTATATAACAGACAATCATAATGAACAATTTGTTGTACATGCTTAAAAATCACTTTGTTGTGATAGTTTTAGGAGCAATCGTGTTGTATTGGGGACTTTCTCAGTACAAGTCCTCATCCGAAGGCATGGAGATTGTTGACCCCAACAAACTGTCGCCCCAAAAGCGCAAGCAGTATTACCAACAGGCTTCGGGCCAGCACACTGCCGACATTGGCAATGTTCACCCTGCCACTGGTTTAGAGAACATTCAGTATGCGCCATCGAATGGCGCTGGCACCACCCTGCAGGGCCTTCCCCCCAGCTGCACCCCCCAACAGACCGTGGACCCTCTTGAGCTCTTGCCCAGGGATGTCAACAGCCAGTGGGCCCAGCTCAACCCCACTGGTGCCGGTGACCTTAAGGGAGTGAATCTCCTGAGTGCCGGCGCACTCATCGGCATTGACACCATTGGCAACACCCTGCGCAACGCCAACCTCCAGGTTCGCTCGGAGCCCCCCAACCCCCAGCTCAACGTCGGCCCTTGGAACAACACCACCATCGCCCCCGACCTGATGCGCGTGCCTCTCGAGATTGGCTGCGGTGGTCAGTAAAACCCAACACCAACTTTAAACATTGATTTATACATTTTGCAATTGATAAATGTATAATATTTGAAAGATGCAACAACAATCCATATCGTTTTAGTAGGTCTTTGCGCGGTGTGTTTTCTTTTTGTTTCTATTTCTGTTTTTGCTATTTTTGACAGATTTTTTGCGATTGCACTTGCGTCTGGGTCTTGGTCTTGGTCTTGGTCTTGGTCTTGGACTTATTGTGCCTCCACCTGGTCGTGTCGTCATACCATCATACAAAATTGACTGAGGATCACTGGAGCTGTCTGTCCGACAGAAAGGTGCATTTTGAATGCATCTACATCCATTGGTAGTCAATACTAGGTGTTTTTTCATGTATTCCTCAATCGGCAATTGTTGTGCAGGGTTAAAAGCCGGATTATACCAATACGGATGAATGGCATGTCTAACGATATTAAAAACATCAGAAAGTAATACATTTCTGACTCCGGCATTTGTTCTCACCATATATGGGTCGGCTGTCATATTGCCGTCTGCTGCAAGCACACATATTTCAGATGCAAACTGATTAACAATATCAAGACCAATGCCAAGAGGAGGCACATCACGAAGCACAGCCAACCTGTCCGGTGCTAACAAATCAACCAACCCATTGCCAACTAATTTCCCAGTTCTATCAAACGAAACCATGTAAAGACTAGCAGGATTTTCTTTAAGGCCGCTACGGGTGTGATGATTAATTTCATCTGCAAAAACATGGCCATTGCCCAAAACATATAAATCAGCTATTTGATAGCCTTCGCCACTTACATACAATGATATTGGTGAGCGAGCTGCAAGATTTGCTTTTTTGAATGGCAAAAGTACGTCGTGATAAAATGTCATTTTATTAATGGGTTTATGTTGAGGATAAATTGTTGCAAAGAAATTGTTTCGCAACAAACTGGGCGAACCTGCATAACCAGTTGCATGAGTTGCACCAATGGACGGTAATCCCGTGTAGTTGAAACAAATAAGATTTCCTTGAACATTAATCAAGTCGACGTGGTGCAGCGGCCTTGCAGCATGACATGCTAAAAAAACAAAGTGATTAATTTCATCATTGCCTGCACCATAAGGTGTTTCTCGTACAAAAGATTCTATCTCGCCAGAATTTCTCGCAGAGTATCCACGTTCGGCACCGTAACCATGAAATCGTGAAGTGTATGTCGGAACTGGAGGTGTTTGTGCCTGCATTTATTGATGTATGTAATTATATATAAACATCATACTTTTTTTAATTTAAACGCCCATCATTTGAATGGAACCCTTACGTTTTGTAAATATTTTTTTTCAAAAAATTGCATTTTTATATTGTATTTGTGCAAAATGATACTTAATAAACTTTGGTCATGTCTATGCTCATTAAATAAATGAACGTTTTTGATTATGCTTTCACTGTCTGTTATGTCTTCATAAATGCAGCACATATCTAACCATTCTTGAATGTATCTTATAGTATTTTCATTTTTTTTAACAATTAAAGCTCCCCCCCAACAGTCTTCAGCGTTTTCACCAAAAACCTTATGAAACATGTTGTACTTGCATATTACATGCATCTTGCACCAGTTTTTCATATACCATATTGGTTCATTCGGTTTATTTTTCCACACCAATATGTCGTTGTTTTTCATATAATCTACATACAAATTTTCAAAATGGTCAATAAAATAATATTTTGAATCAATGTAAAAAACAATATCATCATCATTTATTTTTTTTAATGTTTCATTGATGATGTAAGGTTTCCACAACCAATAACCACCACCACGAGAACAATGTAATATGGATTTATTTTTTTCAATGAAATCAATGTCTATGTCTTTTTTTTCAAAAATGATAATATTAAATTCTTTTCCATAAGTTTTCACTGATTGTAATAATTTGTCTAAATAATGATTGTGAGTATTGTCATTGTAAACCAAAAAATACAACATGATTTATTTATATAAATTTATATATTATTTTAAATTATAAACCCATTAAGAATTTCGATTATTTTCATTTGCCATCGCATTGGTGCCTTTTTTCATATTATTCTTACATTGAAAATATGAAATTGCAATAAAACTCATTTGATGATGATGATGATGATGATGATGATGATGATGATGATGATGTGCTTCCAACGAGATTCGAACTCGTGTTATTGGATTCAAAGTCCAATGTGCTAACCACTACACTATGGAAGCGAATGTGTGTCGTGGTTTCTCCACGACATCATATGTTAATGCATTTTCTTTATATTTGTTTATTGTATAACAATATTTATTAATGCCCCGTTTTGGAAAACATAAGCACCGACGCACAAAACGCGCACGAATGCGTGGAGGCATGTTGCATTTGCAGGATGACGCACTTCGGGCAAAACAACTCATGTATGCCATGCTATTTTCACCTCGCATGCAATCCCATGGGCCGCTTGGCATTCAATTCGAATTCATATTGGACAATTCTCCCAATTGCGATTACATAAGAGACGGACATGTGTTGTATTACAGTGCCACCCCAATGGATTTCAAAAAAAGAATGACAACCGTGCATGAAATGTTGGACTTTTATGCAAACAGTGAAATGATGGAATTGAGAAATTTGATGCACCACTTGGTTGATGGTTGTAAGGCCGAGTTGGAATTGAAAGAGAGTGTGGCAAGCGTAAAGGAACTCGTGCGTGGAATTCAAACGAAGCATCTTGCACCTCTTGCACCATCATCTTTTTCTAGGCGAATTTCAGCATTGATGGTTCGACCAGACCCGCCTGTTTCTCCGCAAGAACTCATGGAAAATTTCAGATTGGATGTGGATAATTTTGCATTAAAAGTTGCGAATTTATACAATTTATATTATCACAAAAAACGCAGAGGCAAATCAGTTTATACTCATGTCAGTTCTCAAATACATCAGTTGGCTCATTTCAAAATACGGCCTGAAATGGAACGCATTAAAAAATCATTCGAAGCCAGGCTCAAAATGCTTGAAATGTTGAGAGATGTTGCGCTGCCGGCGATGATTCAAACCTATCATGATGATGCCGACACACACATCATAATTCCGGAAGCATTGTTCAGCGATAACCCAATTGAATTTGAAGAAAACGTCAACGAGTTTCGCACACAATTGGATGAATACATTGTTCAGCAAAAACACATTTTGGGTCTTCATGTTGCACCCAGTCGCATGCTTCGCACAATTTCGCATGTTCCTAACCGAACATCGCGACTTGCGCCTCCGAATGCCGCAATACATGATGTGAGGCGCATGTTAACCCATTTCACGGTTGACCCCAGCGACATTAGGCAATTGAAAGGACAGAGCGCACTTGCAAAACTGTTGGCGACACGTTTGTCTAATGGGGCCGACAATAGAACTGGAAAACCAATTGAACAGAAGTTGATAGGCTATCACAAGGAACCAAAAAAAGACGAATAAATGATATAAACATCTTTTATGATATATGAATCAATACACCCACCCAATGGCCTCCTTAGAACAGCGCATCCAGCGCTGGGTGCAGCTGGACAATGCCATCAAGCAAGCGAACGACCAAACGCGCGAGCTGCGCGTGTCCCGCAACGAGGTTGAATCCAGCATTCTCACGCATGTCGCCGAACACAATCTCTCGCACGCAACGGTTCGAATCAAGGACGGCACACTGAAATTTGCGTTCAACGCGAAACAACCGCCGGCACTCACGCTTTCCTTCTTGAGCGAGGCGCTGGCCGAGTGCTGCCCGCCGCAGCAGGCAGCCGACATCATGCAGCACATTCGCACCAAACGCGATACTGGTGCGAAACTCGTGCCGGAAATACGGAGAAATTATAGCAAAACAGAACCTTCGTCATAAGGTTCGCATTCATTGTCATTTATTCGAGCATGGCTTATTTTTATCATGGATTTCATACGTTCATTTAAAAATGGGTTTACGAATCGCATGATGACGAATATGTGCCACGTGGGATTGATAATTATTATGCCGTCAAGAGTGCTACTGAATTTATTTGAAATTAACTTGGCCAAACTTACGGCAACATCAATTTCAAGTAAATGTTTTGTAGTAAATTTTTTGCAATCGAATACCCACATCCATCGACAATTATTTTCGGACAGCACGCCATCATAATGTTCTGTGATGCCGACTGCGTCATAATATTTAGTAGCGTTTGCAGGACATGTGTAATAGTAATTCACATTGCCTATTGTTCCCATGTTTTTCAAGGAATGACTTGATGGGTCATTCTGGCATATTTTGCATTCATACGGCATTAATGTTTAATTATTTATACATAAAATGTATACAGATATTTATTAAATCATTTATTAAATTTAGACTCATCGCATGTCGTTGTCCTTGCTTCACTCGTCGCTGCTCTTTTCCATAGCGGTGCAGGTCATCACTGGCATCATTGAATTGGCGGCGCTCTTTGTGAGAACGGCGCCGGGCATGGCGCTCATCAAGCAGCTCCTTGGTCTCGAACTCGTGGTTCAAGCCATTGAGGGTGCGTTTTATGTTTGGCTGTACAATAACATTGCCACTGTGAAAAACATCACGCCCAAGCGCTATGCCGACTGGGCACTCACCACGCCCACCATGTTGATTACGCTGGGTGCATACATCATTTACCTGAATGCGGGCACAAACGCAAACGCAACCGCATCAACAAGCCAGGAATCGCTCTCGTTGGTTCAAATTCTGAGAGAAAATGCGACACCGATTGCCCAGATAGTTGGGTTGAACTGGCTCATGCTGTTGTTTGGATATTTAGGCGAGGTCAACGCCATTCCCTTGGTCGCCGGCGTTGCGCTCGGGTTTCTGCCGTTCATTGCGTACTTCTACATCATTTACGAGAGATTTATCAAAACGACGGGCGAGGTTAATCCCACAAGTGTGAATATTTATGTGTATTTCCTGGTGTTTTGGTCGCTGTATGGAGTCGTGGCCGTGCTTCCCTACACAATCAAGAACACGATATACAACATCATTGACCTGTTTTCGAAGAATTTCTTCGGGTTATTTCTCTCGTATTTGATTGTTTCAAATGCATCAAAGTAAAACATCAATGCAAAACATTTAAAATCGCAATAACCTTATTATGTATCGCGCATTGTGCATTCATCATGAAATCGAAACCATTCAAACTCATCGCGGCCATGTGTGCCGACGGTGGCATCGGATACAAGGGCCAGCTGCCGTGGCCGCACTGCAAGGCCGACATGGCCCATTTTGCCAAGCGCACAACGGGTGCAGGCAACAACGCGGTCATCATGGGTCGCTCCACGTGGGCCAGCATTCCCGTGCGCCCGTTGCGCCGACGCGCCAACCTGATTCTCTCGACGCAAGACCCCGAATCCAATTCAACCCAAGAACACCAAGTGAATTGGTTCTCCACCATTCCAGCCTTATTCGCCCATTTAGAATCGGCAAACTACGACGAGGTTTGGATTATAGGCGGCGCCAGCATTTACGAGCAGTTTTTGACGATGCATGAAAACAAAGAAATCATCATAGACGAGATGTGCATTACGCGAATGGAGGGCACGTATGAGTGTGATACGTTTTTCCCATTAATACACATGAACGATTGAAATGACCTGGTTTGACACGGGGTTTCCATTCAGTGGATTGGGATACGTGATCATGCAAGCGATTGCATAATATGCTGGTAATTCATTGGTTGGAACGGTTGCAACAAATATCGGCGTGGACGTGCTTGCATTTGTAATGCTTATGGAAGATGCAGTGTAGGAAGGCCAGCTCGCTTTTACCACGGACCAACTCCAGGACGTGATTGTGGCACCAACGATTTGAATTGTGGGCTGTTGTGTGAAAACGATGTTGGTCGTATTGTTCACGTGAGTGTTTGCACCGTTTGTGATGGTTGCAATGGCGGCCGGAGTTTCTGACCGCCATCTAATCACATATGGAATTTCATACACCCTGTCTGAAGTGCTGACCAAACATTGAACGAGGCAGTCTTTGGGGAGTTGCAAAAGATATAAAAAACTAGTGGCAAATGTTGCACTATTTGTTGTTTCACCTGACAATACCCGAAGTGTGTAAAAATTGTCGCCATAAACAACCGACCAGGTGTATCCAGTTGGAACAATTCCGGCTGGTGCAGTTATGTTAAGTTGTTGTTGCAAATGAATCACTCGCACATTGTCGGTAATATTTTGAACTCCAATAAAAGTCGAAAGTGTGGCCGGTTGCACAACCGTTGGTTGAACCGGTGCTTCTCTCAATGCAACTCCGGTCCATTTGTTTTGAGCATGCATCATTGCCGCAAACATTGGATTGATTGGCTTTGTTGTATATGTATCATGTTGTTATATTAAAGTTGTAAATTATGATGTATTTAATATGTGTAATTTCACGCAAAATATAGTGTGCAATTAACATAACTACGAACGAAACGACTAAATACAAAATGGCGAATGTGTTCCAACATGCGCTTGGTCTAGCGTCATTTGCATACAGCATGACACTCTTGATTGTATATTTAATTATCATTGCATGCACTTTGTCTGTTTGCAATTTTTTGGGCACATTTCTCTCAGATAAAATGGTCGACATTGCAAAACGCGTCGTGTCGTCGTTGGCAAACCGTGCATTGGGCTACCTGGCATTACAGCCCTCTTGCGAGTATTTGAACACCACGCACGACAACATGCGCCACTACAAAAACAAGGCAATCAAGTCGATTCGTCTTTACTACCGCCGGGTTCCCAAAAAGCTGCTCAATCTATACAATAAAATCACGCTTTCACGGCTGGACAATTTGTTCATTGAAATAATGGCGGCGCATGCAAAATCGGACCATTGCACGGGGTCCATGCCCGATTATTTGCGCGCGAACGCAGAAGCGCTGCCGTTTCACTGCGGTCTCATATTTGAAATGGAGGACGGAGCGCATTTGATGCTGGACAAAACATCCACCATGACGCTGCTGAAAATGAAGGAGCCGCACATTAAAAACGCGGTCATGAAGGACATTTCTCTCAAGGACCCGGATGCAAAGATAACCTTAGGTGCCTTTCTGGATGCGGGGAAGCGGCGCATGAAGGACGAGCACTGGTTCCAATGGGACTTTAAACACAATTGTTTTTACATCACCAAGCGACTTTTAGTGAAAAATGGGCTCTATTCCGAAGAAGCGCACGAAATGACGCGATACTACACGCAAATGCAACGTTTGTATGACGCGTCTAAAACGTTTAGCTACTCTAAAAACCTGGAGTTGTTTGTGCAGCTGCAGGCGCGCACGGTTGCATGCAACCTTGAATTCGTCGACCGGATGAACCGAATTCTTATGTATTCATTCAATTGAACCATGCAAACAATGCAAACAATGCCAACATGAAAACATGCAATTTAATATATTTAATTAATGTAAACAATGACAGATTCTGCGAATTATTTCATTGCGTGGTGGTCGGCGGTGTATTCACGCTTGTCATACTTAAACCCGCAGCAATTTTTAGGAAGGTACACCGAAATTTTTGGAGACAAGGTTGGCAATATTACAAATGGAGTGGCAGTGGGGTCGGATGATGGCAGTGGCGGCGCATTGCCAACCACCAGCGTGCTTTCCATGATGCAGACGCAAGCAACCGGCAGTAGAGGAATAAAGGGGTTGCTGGATGACAAAGTCATGTTGAAGTTAGACCTACTTGGCACAAAAGCGGGTGATAAGCGGTGGGGGTTGAATGTTGTTGCCGTGGATGCGTTGAATGCAAGTTCCAAACCCACCACGCTGACATTGGATTGCATAACAAATTATGTAGGTAATGAGGCAAAGGATGTGTTTGGCCAAGCATCTGCCGTTACATCCTGGGCTGCGAAAGTGAACATGATACTTGGAGAAAGAAGAAAAATGAAAGAGGATAAATCAAATCCAGCATCGTTGACGCCCGATGCGCTGAATTGTGCGCCGGCGCTTGTTCTTAAAGACAATACGATGCTCGTGTTTCGCGCCATTTCGGATTCAAATTATGGAACCACGTATGTATTTGGCGACAAACGCGCCCCTAATTTGGTGTGGGTGGTGTTTCGCGGCACTGCAAATGCAAAATCGGCGCTGGCATATTCGCGTCCCAGTTCGTTGACTCCAACTGCATTAGCAGATTTTTTTGGAATAATCGATGCGGGATTGATTGGAATTTTCAAAATATTGCAGGAGCAGATTCATGTCATCATTCAAATGGCGATTGATGTGGCAAATGAATTGAATCCGGGCGTGGCACTTGCCCCCGGTTCAATAAAGTTGTTGACAACGGGTCATTCATTGGGTGGGGCAATGGCGACTGCATTTGCGGGGGAATATGTTCAGCAAATTTCTTCGGATTTAACTCGAATTGTGGGGGCTTCCATTTTTGACGTCAATGTTGGATGTTGTTCGCTTGCATCCCCCCGCGTGTTTGGGAAGGAACAAGCAGGAATATTCTGTTGTTTGACCCAGGCAAACGAGCTGTGTGCAAAGGACCCAAAAGCATCAGAATATCAGGCTGTCGCTTCGAAAGTGCCTGGAAGAATATCTTATTTGCGTGTAGTGACCACGCTGGATTTGGTGACCGCATTGCCAAAGGTTGGATATGAACACCCGTGTTCCGAGTTCACCGATGGCGAACGCGACATGATCACAATGGATTGCGATATTGAAAAAAATGGCTTCATAACAAACAAGGTTTCCACGAGATGTTTGAATTTGGAACACAAACGCCCTGCCATGACTGCCGATTTTTCAAAAGCGCCCGTGTGCACTGATAAACGAAAGAAAACGTGGAGCATTTCTTCCATGTTGTATCATTTGACTTATTGTGGAATCATGTTTGCGGGCGGGGTTGATATGAATTCCACATTGTCGTTGGATGTGGAGAGACTGCAACCCGAAGATGTTAATGCCGCGGCGGTTAATCCGACTGCGCTTGGCATCAAGGCAAACGACACCATGATGCGCATTCTGTGGTATGGATTCAATCAAGCACCCATAGCCAAGTGCGTATTTTTTGACCTGGCGCCATTTCGCGTGAATGAAACGATGGTTCAAAGTGGTGGACAAAAAGGTGGTTGGCCTTGGAAAGGGAAAGTAAATAAAGTAGTTCCCACACCTCAAACTGCTGTTGCGACCACTCCAGCTTCTGCTTCTGCTCCTGCTGCTACTGCTCCAGCTCCCACTCCTGCTTCTGCTGCTCCTACTCCCACGCAACCCGATTCATCGTTGCTATTCGAAGATTCTAAAATGACGAACGCATTCATAGTTGGTTTGAAACAGGCAATAATGGTTGATGAATACACTTATCCTATCACAGATGTAGCATTCAAGCCCCCCATTTTATACAAGACTCCCACTGTGAAAGGACCAGTTCCACCACCACCACAATATAACTTTTTGTATCAATTGCCAGCAGACATTGGCACAAGTGGTAGTAGGTTTACATTGTTTTTTGGAAAACCTCAAACTCAACCTCCTAGGGTAGATGAACGTGGAAATCCCAATGAATTAGCAGTCATGCAACAACACGTGGACTTCCATAATGCGCTCGTTTCCGCTGATGCAAACACTGCAGTCTCTTCCATAAATGCTGCACAAGGAACACCAAATCCACTTATTTTGCCACCTGTCCCTATTCTATCCCCACCAAACTTATTAAAGTCATTTCATTCCCCACCACCACCACAACAACCACAACAACCACAACCACAACAACCACAACCACAACCACAACCACAACCACAACCACAACAACCACAACAACCACAACAACCACAACAACCACAACCACAACCACAACAACCAACAAATGGCGGCGGAAGACGAACCCGTCGCTTGCACAAACTCAAAAGTCGCAAACATAAGAAGGGCAAAAAGGTTGCCATAGTGTCTCGACGAAAACACGACAAGTGTCGCACAAAGCGGCATTAAATTAATCCCATTTTCATATAAAAAAATAAATGCATTCATTTTTTATATACCGCCACAATAACACATCAACCACAACATTTGCATGAAGCACTTTGACAATCGTTTATTCGTGTCATTCATCATAATTATTGGCCTATATTTAGGGCACATTTCGACCGATGGGGAAAAAACGCAAACAATCCGGTTGCTGGATGTGTTTTTGATTGGACCGCTCATGATTTATTTCGGGCACATGAGCAAGCACGTGTCCATTTTTTCAGTGCTGCTGACATTTTTCGGAGCCACGACAATAACATACAACCTGAAAAACTACCTTCATGTGCTTCATGCATCGAAATAGGGGTTGTCATTGATTTCAATGCCACAATATTGCTGGGGGTCGTTCTTGTAATCAACCGGCATGTATATTTTAATTTCCACTGCATTTTGCAGCAGGAACTTAAAGTTCTTCCAGAATTCCTCCTTGTGTCCGATGCTCTCCGTCATGACGTGCGCCATTTCGTGCAGCGCAATGAACATGAGCGTGTTGGGGTCAATCAGCTTGGTGCCATTTTTCGTGGTGTTCAAGCAGAACGCCAGCTTCTCGCCCTTGTTCTCGCTATAAGCGGTGTATTCGCTTGTGGGCAGTGTTTCACCCACTTGGTGCGGGTCAAACCCCTCCACCAATCGTCTCACGTTGTCTTGGTCGGGATACGTTTTTTCCATGTGTTTCACCAATTTCTTCATGTTCACGGTGCATTGTGCCAGCAAATCTGCGGCCATGTCCAATTTGGCGCGCTCTCGCACGCAGTATTTGTTGCCATCCACGTCGGAGACAATGCACTTCAGCTGGAATGAGTCCGAATTCTGATACACGCGCAGGCAAATGATGACAATGAGTGCAATCAAAATGTATCCCAATATGTTGAAATTCATTGGATGAATTGATGAGATTCGCTTATTATAATGATGTTATTATATATTTTGCGACATATTTCAACAATCCCACAATCCCACAATCCCACAATCAACATTTTATGAATTTACACAGAACTCCGCATTCTCCTTTGGTTTCCAGGACGCCGCATATTTTCAGCATAACTTGCTTTATTGGTGGTGCGCGGTCATCGAGGGGGTCGTCGCCGGAACCATCGTTTGTATAAGCTTTGATGCATCCGCCATTCAATTGTTCGGCGAGTGAATAAACGCACCGCATTGTCTCTCCTCCGGCCACATGTCCAACATATTTTTCCAGAATTTCGGTTTCAATGGTTTGCAATTGCGACACCATTGTGGCATTTGCGGGAGCATGTGGGTCAAACCGTATAAACGTTTTTTTGTAATGGCAATCTTGAATGACATCCTCCAGGTCAACCATGATTCCAACTCCATTGAACGAAATGTGCTTTGTGGAATAAATGATGCGAGAGAAATTGCCATCCGAATCATTGTTTCGGACAGTTGGGCCAAAATGCAAATGAATTGAATCGAAACTGCATGGTGAAATTAAAAAACTCATGTTATGCCTCTCTTAATATATGCGTTGCAATGTGTTTAAATAAATAACAATGGTGTATAATTACCCAGTTGGTGCAATCGTGCAAAATTTGAATGAAGTTCAACGACAACCATTTTGAACAGTACGTTGAACACGCGGTTTCAACACCATTGCATCCCAAATTGAAAACGCTGTATGCCACAGCATTTCCATCTAAACTCAGCGAACTTAAAAATTTGATATTTTACGGTCCGCAAGGCACGGGAAAATACAGTCAGGTGCTTTCATGCATAAGTCGATACAGCCCAACCAATCTAAAATATGAAAAACGGTTGACAGTGGTGTACAACAAGGAAACCTATTTCATAAAAATCAGCGACATTCATTTTGAGGTCGACATGTCGCTGCTGGGTTGCACGTCAAAGTTGTTGTGGAATGAGATGCACAGCCAAATCGTGGATGTAATCAGCGCGCGTCCAGACATGACGGGAATCATTGTGTGCAAATATTTTCACAACATTCACAGCGAATTGCTAGAAACATTTTACAGCTACATGCACATGCCGCACCACAATCACATTCGGTTAAAATACATACTCATCACTGAAAACATCGGGTTTATTCCTCGCAACATTTTAAACAGCTGCGAAATTGTCTCGGTTGCGCGACCCACCGCCGCCGCTTATAAAAAAATTGCTCCATCCGGTGCGACAAAAATAGTTCCGGAAAATGTGCACAACATAAAGGTCATGCAGGACCAGTCTTCCAATCCAACTGAAACGTGCAAGCGCCAAGAGTTGTTCAGCAACCTGTGTGATTACATTGTCAACGTGGAACAAATACGGTTTGCACAATTGAGAGAATTGCTGTATGATATTTTGATTTATGATTTTGATGTGAATGAGTGCGCATGGTTTTTGATAACCGAGTTGAAACGCAAGGGCTTGTTGCGCGACGACGACATGTCTGCTGTATTGATGAACACCTACCGATTTTTGCAGTATTACAACAACAATTATCGCCCCATATATCATTTGGAGAATTTTGTCTTCATGTTGGTGAACACCATGTGTGCAAATGATAATGGCAAATAAGGCATGCGCGCATCCAAAATAAAAACATAACATTAATTATATGTGAATTTTCATACATATAATCAGAAATGACTTCAGAACAACGCAAATGATTTGATTTAATTTTCATATAAACGCATGTCGTGCAAGAACAATTAATTAAACCCCCTGTGCACGACACATGAATGTCAAGGATGCGCGCACCATTCTTGGGGTGTCGCGGGACTGTTCGCTAACAGAACTGAAGAAGCGATATCACATTTTGGCATTGAAACTGCATCCGGATAAAAACGGGAACACGCCGGAAGCAACGGATGCATTCCAACGGTTGAATGCGGCGTATCGCCTCTTGTTGCTTGAAGTGGATGCAAATGACGATGCAGGTGCAGCAAGCGAATGCTCGCATGAATACACGGAAACATACACGAATATTTTCATGAATTTCGTAAAATCTCTCTTTTCAAATAAACACAAAACGGAAAATGACAAGAATGACAGGAACGATGAGCGGATGAACCCGATGTTGATGGAGATGTTTCACCGGATTGTGAACGACTATGCATCCGTGTCGGTTGGCCTTTTGCTGGATTCAGTTGACCCGTTGTCGCTGTTTCAGCTGTATGAAACATTGGAACAGTACAACGCAGCGATAAAAATGGATGCTCCCATTTTTGAGGAAATCACGCGCATCCTTCGAGAGAAAATGCAGAAGAATAACATCATCATTTTGAAACCATCTCTCAAAGACGTGATTCAGAACAACATTTCAGTGGTGCAATTTGAAGGACAAACGTTTTATGTGCCGCTCTGGCACAGCGAGTTGCACTATCGCATTGAGGCCAGCAATAAGCAGCTGATTGTCCGGTGCATGCCGGAACTGCCGGAGCACATGACAATTGATGCGAACAACGAGCTGCACATTGACGTGCGGGCGGACATTAAGGAGCTGTTGAACCGAGGGAGTGGAACATTGCGCATACCGTTGTATGAGTCCGAATTTGTGGAACTTCCGGTGAGGGAATTGCACGTGATTCCAGGGCAAACGGTTGTTCTGCGACACAATAAACACGGAATTTCTCTCATTTGTTCAAACGACATTTACGAGGTGAGGAACAAAGCGCCGATTTGCGTGCATGTCCACCTCTTTTGAAGACTTGATTGCATTAATTGCATTAAAATGCGGGCATTTTAATGTTGTTTCAATACAATTAATCAATCAATCGCCCAGTTGGATGAATCACGCGACATTCTGTTTTTTAATCACCGGTGATTTGACCAAGGAGCACATTTGGCGCGAATGGTTTGCCGGATTGGAGAGGCTGCAGTTCCGTTTTGCGGTTGTGGCGCACTGTTCGTTATCACACAAGGAGAGGGTCAAGTCGGATTGGCTGAAACAATGGTTTATGCCGGATAGTTGCATGCGTCCGACGGCATGGGGGTGGTTGGTGGAGGCAATGATGTCAATGTATGACCATGCCGTACACACGCATCCGGCGGAATGGTACACGCTGCATTCCGAATCGTGTGTTCCCATGGTCAGTCCAGAGAAATTCGTGGAGATATTCAATAAATGCAAGCAACATTCATTTGTGTCATATGATAAAATATGGTGGAATCCGAATATTGTCAAACGCGCGAATTTGCGCATGCTCCCACAACAAATGCATTTGGTGCATTCGCAGTGGTGCATTTTTTGTCATGAAGACTTGAGCCCAATGGTCATTCTCTCGAAAACAAACGAGCAAATCAAAAACATATTGGCCATCGTGTCGAGCGGACATACGGGCGATGAAAGCTATGCGGCGATCCTGCTGTTCAACATAAACCGATTGAAAAATGTGATTAAGAAAAAAACCACGCTTGTGGATTGGAAACGCACCCCGAATGGAAATAATCCCTATCAGTTTGACCGATGGTCGATGGATGATGCAGAGAGCGTGCGCGAAAACCGCAATACAAACCCGAATGAATACATGTTCATGCGAAAGGTTGGCCATGCGTTTCCAGACGATGTCTTGCGAAAGCATATTTTCGACAATTTCAAATGAGCATGGACCGGAATGTGTGCGAATTAATATATCTACACAATTCATTGCAAAATGAATTTCAGTTTGAATAGGTCCGTCATTGTGCATTTGTTCCACATCATTTTTGTGGGAGGGTTGTTTCTGTATTTAGGGGTCAGGCGAAATGCGGCGCCATCGTGGATGTATCCAGCACTCATATTTTTGGGCATTGCAATCATTATTGCGCACGGATTGAAACTATTAAAAAATGCACATTCTCTCATTTCATGGTTCCATGTTTTGATTGTGGCGCCACTTGTCATCTACATTGGCTACACCGGCCCGCATGCACCCCCACTTGCTTACAATGCAATCACTTTAGCAGGCATTCTAGCAATAGGTGACCACATGTATTGGCTGGCGCGTGGTGCCTTTTTTTAAGCCAGGCGCAGATAAGCATTTGAATTGTTGTCATAAAAACAATGAAAAAAAATATTTTTATTGTTTTTGTTGTGGTTTAGGAACTTACCTCATCATCATGGTGCCTTTTTTAAAGCCAGCATTCACGGCTTACTTCTTCTTGGCGACAATCTTCTTGGGCGCAGCGACTGCAGCGGCAGCTGGGGGAATGGATGTAATTCTATGAATTGGAGCATCATCCTCCTCCTCATCGGAATCCTCCACATCGACTTCCTGAAAAGCGGAAGTCGCAGCAGCGGCAGAAGGCACATGAGAAGGCACATGGTCGTCGTCGTCCTGTTGGTGAGCAGCAGATGTCTTGGAGGGCGCGGCAATGCGTCTCTGCTCGTCATCGTCGAGCACAATGTGGCACCTGCCACTGAGGGATGGCTTGGGCTTCAACACTGCCTGAACCAAGCGCCAAGTCACACCGAAACTGCCACCAGCAAACCACAGCCCGCCGCAAGTGATGATGAGCGCAGCATCGGAACCCTTGGTGATGAGGTCCTTGGGCGTCTTGCCTTCCGCATTGGGGAACAACGCAATGCTGTTGGAGTCGTAGATTTCGATGCCCTTCCACTCGCCGTCATAGAATGGCAACTTCACGCGAAGAGTGGGGTTCTTGCTGAGGTCGGGCTCGCCAGTTTGAGGGTTCTTGGAGTAGGAGAGCACGGGATTGAAGATTGCGCCGATGACCTCGGCAGACATGGCCTTGCCGAACCATTCCTTGGAATTGGTGATTGCGTCGCGCTTGATTTTGGCCTCAAAGGCCTGTATGGCTGCAAAGAACTTGCTGACGCTGGGTGTCTTGTATTCGTCGCTGGGGAATTGAAGCGCCATGCTGTAGGACTGCACCTCACCGGTCTTCTTGTCCACGTTCTCATTCACGCCCCAGGTGAGCATGAGGGGCGTCTGGATGTTGAGCACGGAATTGGTCGCAGCATTGAGAATGCCGACACTCTTGCCGCCAGAATTGTTGACCTTGACCTTTGCGTATTTGACGTCGGTGTCAGGATTCATGCTGACGCCGGAAATGATTGATTGAGCGGATTGAGCTGATTTGGCCATTGTGTTGATTGATGTCGTCGGGGGTGTGTTGTTGTTGTTGTTGTTGTGATGAACTGCATACCCATCCTATGTCCAAACCTTTAAATCAATTTTTTTTTTAATTCGCCGAAAATACTTAAAGAGCATTGTCCTCCTTCATGAAATGAATAAATCGGAAATAAACTCTGAGCATAGTGCATACAGTGCATAACGAGGATACATAAATTGGCATGTCGCATTATGGTTTCAAATTGAAATATGTGTCGTCCATGGAAGATGTCAACGATTCGGGCAACTATTACCACAAATACAAAGGCGTCAATTTTTATTACAAGAAAAACGACATCTCGGAACGGCTGATAGTCACCTTTAATGGAGCAATGCATAGAGACCCGACTTCACACACTGGCATGGTATTGCTTCCAATTTTTAGGGGGTTTGATTGGAAATACAATATATTGTGCATGTCGGATAAATTATTAGAGGATTTCAGTGATAAAAAACTGGAATTGGGGTGGTTCTTGTCTCCGCATGGTTCGAATTACTTGCAGATTTACGGTGAAATCATTGGACATGTGATGAAATCATATAAGAATGTGATTTTTCACGGGTCATCTGCGGGCGGATTCCCTGCATTGCATTATGCGTGCTTGTTCAATCAAAAGGCACTTATACTCAATGCCCAGTTTTACATCGAACGATACAGTTTGTTCAATCATTTCACTGCAGCGACTGGAATGAACCTCGTGCATGATTTTGAGGAACACAGCTCGGAGGCCATCGTTTCCAAACACGGGACCCCATTGCGCGCGCACATTATGTGCAATGAAAAGGACATCAACCACCTTAACAATCATTTTTTGCCGTTCAAACAGTTTGTTGAAAATGTGGAAAGAGAGAAAATGGAAATAAAAGAGCATTTCGTCTTTGAGACCTTTTCAAATGAAGCAGCGCCACCCCTTGGGAAAACGCATCACCATGTCCTTTTTCCGACTGGAGTTTCGATGACCTCGTTGCTGGATGAGTTATTTATGACACAATGACAAATGCATGAATTCATGAATGCCCCCTCATTTTTCCGTGGCATTGTCAGTTATTGGCAGTTTGCCCAATGGATTTGTGAGTTTGTGCATTTTATTTGAAATGTAATTCAACGGAAATTTCACTGTTTCATAAACGCCATTTATGAAATCAATGTGGTTGCTCATTTTGTCGCAGTTTTCAATCACACTTCCATCCAATTTGAACAGGATTAAATCGAGTTTTCTCTCAATTGCATCCATTCTGTCCATCAAATCTTTCATTTGGATTGGCGGTGGTTGGGTGTCTTGTTGTTGTTCGTTGGTTTCGTTCATGGTTATTATAAATTGCATAAATACAATAATCATGGGAAATAAACACGGAATGCGGATGCAATTTCAACATTTAAATTAGATTAGACCATTTGCCACGTGTGATTTCAACACCGACACGGCGCACTCCTTGTTCGCACCATCAATCGCAAACTTGGTCTTCTTGGACGAGAGAATGGATGAAATGAGCTTCTCAATTTGCACAAACAGTTCGGCTTCGGCTTCACTGGCACTGACGGTTTTCTTCAACGATGCAAGCAAATCGCGCAGACGGGCAACCTCGGCCTTCAAACCGCTGAACACTGTCTGTCCGGATGCATATTTCTGGTTCAAATCCTTCAAATTGGACAAGTCCTGATTGTATGCATCAGAATCCGCGCGCAGAACGTGCTTGTATTTTTCATAGTGCGCAAGAAAAGCCTGAGCCAGGTCGCGCGTGTCGTAGACGGTTTGATTTTGGGACCGGGACAGAATGGCCTGCATGAATTTTTTGTGCTCGTCGTTCGCCAGTTTGGATACATGGCCCGAAAGCGCGGCAAAATTGGCGTTGGTTGCATCCAGCGTTTGCAGGAATTGCGGCTTGATGAGGTCCAACTTCTGCAAATAGAGCGAATCCGCGTTCATCTGAGCGTAGTGGCGCGCAATGCTTTGATTCGTCTTAATGATGCTGGCATGCAAGCGCTGCAACTGGTTCTGCTCATCGTCTTGCTTCATCATGAATTTGTCCAAATCGGTTTGAGAGAAATTAACGTTCTTTTTATTTTGCTCAATTTCTCTCTTTTGAAGAGTTTGAGTTTCATGAATGATGGAGACAATGCGAGTGTGCATGTTGTTCACGTTTCCAATGACATCGTCTTTGGAATCCGACAACGATTTTGAAGCCGAAGACGACGCCGACGAGACACCGACATTGGGGTTGGTGGGAGCCTCGACCTTGGGTGCAACAACGACCTTGGGAGCCTCGACCTTGGGAACAACAACGACCTTGGGAGCCTCGACCTTGGGAACAACAACGACCTTGGGAGCCTCGACCTTGGGAGCCTCGACCTTGGGCACAACAACGACCTTGGGAGCCTCGACCTTGGGTGTTTCTGCCTTGATAGGCGTGTATCTGCAAAACACTCGGTCATGATTTTCATTGTTGCTGGTCCAAAGCCATTCCGCATCAGCGGGGATTTTTGGACGAGACCCACCACTAACCGACCGCCAAACATTATTGTCCTGATTTCTGCTATAACTAACCGCGCGAGGCCATGCAGAGTCATCAAACGAATTTTCATTCCAGTTGGAGAATTTAGAAGTTGTACACTTCCAGTCAGCGGGCTTGGTGACCTTGCCATTGAACACGCCAATGAATGCAGCAGGTCCGCCCTTATCAACTCCATCAATCGCAATGACATCTCCCGTTTTGACAATGGGAGAGAATTCATATGTGGTTGTCCAGGTGTCGCCTTTCCCCACCTTTTTGCCCGCAACATACAAATCAAATTCATTGTCGCAAGTCATGGCAATGGGGAACCCCGGCTGACTGACAGCCGGTTTAGGAGCAATGACAACCGAAACGGGAGCAGGACTTACAGCCTTGGGTTCAGGCTCAGCTTTGGGCTTGGGAGCGGGTGCAGCTTTGGGCTTGGGAGCGGGTGCAGCTTT
>Ga0222714_10001125_pt1 | contig 30260 bp, 26 predicted proteins | sample C33_3DmetaG_FD_165048 | JGI IMG/M metagenome (GOLD analysis project Ga0222714, IMG submission 165048) | Estuarine water microbial communities from San Francisco Bay, California, United States - C33_3D | ecosystem: Environmental > Aquatic > Marine > Unclassified | place: USA: California... | reverse complement strand
CAATGTTTATCACATAATAGCTATAGGGGTTATATGTATAATCTTTATAGGACACTAAATCTACGTGTCCACTGTTGACATGATCCGCTATCAATTCTTTATTGTGATATCGCCAACCAAATGTATCATCGTTCGCAGACACACACCCCGGGGTCTGAAACAAGAAGTCTGTAACTTTTTCCGTCCAATCCCGCTTATAGATGTCATGGACTTTGTCTACTACAAAAGTAATTTTCATGTTTTGGATTTATATAAATATGTCTATATTTATAAATGTATAAAATCATGGATATCACCCCCTTCAAGAATTGCCTAGCCCATACAAACAGCATCTATATAAGCAACGAGAACGAGCCGTATAAGCCATGCTGCTGGTTCAAAGAAGGTATAAAAGCCGATACCCTTGCAGAATATAAAGAACAACTCAGCAAATTAGATATCGCTACAAACTGTAGCCATTGCATAAAGCAAGAAAATAGCGGAGCGACTTGGAGTCACAGGCACTTGTTCAACAATCCCAGAGAGTTTGTGCTTGGGGTCTGTTTTGATAACGTATGTAATCTAAAATGTGTAACTTGTAGCCCTATACATAGCAGCCAGCTGATCGGTGAATGGGAAGATTTGAATCTCATGAACGGCAATTATGATAAGAAGTATTATATAAAATTAGGAAAACAGGCACCAAGCAAGATAGAATTCATAAAAGACGTACTCAACAACAGTGACTTTGATATACTAAAGCTTGAGATATTCGGGGGTGAACCACTGATAAATCCCCTGATCTTTAAGTTCATAGACTGGATCACAGAACAGAGATACGCTAGCCAGACTTTTTTATCGATCACTAGCAACAGCACTACCTATACTCCGAAAATTGAGGAGTACACTAAAAAACTCTATCAAGTTGCGTTACAGATTAGTATTGATGGTATAGAAGATACTTTTGAGTATTTGCGTTATGGTACTGTTTGGCCTGAAACAGTAGATGTTATAAATCAATATTATAGCTTAGTAGGCAACGTACACAATTTTTCATTATCTTTCAACTATACGCTAAGTTGGATGAATAGTAAACACTTTGTTGATTTTTATAATTGGGCGCAACGCAACTATCCTAATATTCAATTGCATCTAACTAAATTAGAAGGACCTGAGATTTACGGAGTAAATCTTCTAAGCGATAGGCATAGAAACGAGCTGGTACAATATACTCTTGAAAATCTTGAGAAAGAACCGATCACACCTAGCTATGCAAAACTTTTAGATTTGTATAAGCAGAGCATGATCATCAAAAATCACGATGAATTCAATCTAGAACTTTATGACAGGGGTAAAAAAGCCTTAGCGGATAAGGACAGTTTACGTAAATTTGATTACACTAAAGTGTTCAAAGAAATTTTAGACTACATAGAATCATGACTCCATTAGAAAAAGCAAAAAAAAGCGAGACGTTCTGTATCTATCCTTGGGTACATCAATATGTAGGTCCGCCCGGGGACGTAAAACCATGCTGCGTTTTTGCTCAAGATGATGAATTAGGAAGCTTGAAAGAAAATACATTAGCCGAAATATGGAATAACGACAAGACTAAAAATCTAAGATTAGATTTGTTACATGGGAGAAAACCTAAAGGCTGTGATATATGCTGGCGTAGAGAGAATATCGTACATAAAACTCATAGAATGGATGCAAACGAAAATCTCTTCAAGGAAGACATTTACGATTTGATCAACAGTACTCAGGATGACGGTACACTACCCATACATGAACTACGATATATTGACGCACGTTGGAATAATCTTTGCAATCTAAAATGTAGGACTTGTGGTCCCCGTTTCAGCACTAGCTGGATAGAAGATCATATGGCTCTTTTCGATAGAACATTAGAACAGGTAAAAGCAAGTGGGGACGCATATAAATTCTCAGGTAAAACTGAAAATCAACTTTTCGATGAATTATTACCTCATATTCCATATCTAAAACAAATCTACTTTGCAGGCGGCGAGCCTTTGATGCAGATAGAGCATTATAAAATACTAGAAGAATTGATACGCATAGGTCATACCGGTAGCAAAGAACGCCCGCTTGTGATAAATTATAACACTAATTTCACTCAACTGAAATTAGGTAAGCATAAAGCATTAGAGTATTGGAAGCACTTTAGATCATTGAAAGTCAATGCAAGTCTTGATGGTAGTCATAATAGAGCAGAGTATTGGAGAAAGGGAACTGATTGGGAAACAGTAGTCAATAACAGAAGATTGATGATGCAAGAATGCCCGCAAACAGAATTCAAGATCAGCTTCACATTGAGCTGGCCCAATGCTTATAATTTGTTGACTTTCCATAAAGAGTGGGTTCATTTCGGTCTTATCAAACCTAATGACATAAGCCTAAACATATTGGAAACACCTTCATATTTCGGTATCAAAAATCTTCCGACTTGGAAAAAACAAAAAATAACAGTGTTGTTTCAAGATCATATAGACTGGCTAAAAAAGTTGCCCCACACAGAAAGAGTTCAAAGAGAATTTACCGATGCTGTAAAATTCATGAACAGCACAGATAACGGGGATCAATTTATCAATGGGGAACATTTTGTTGCAATACAAAGTAAGTTAGATAAAATCAGAGAAGAAAATTTCTGGCAAGTATTTCCAGAACATTTAGATTTGAAAGAGATATTACAATGGCCAGTCTTATAGAAATAAAACAACAAAATATGACATTTCCTAATAATATTAGTTTTGACGACATTCTTATCTCAGGAGATAGCTTTTGTGCATGTAGAGCTTTTCCCAATGACTGGCCAAGATTATTTGCTGAAAAAATAACTAAAGAAAATGCAGGACACCGTTTAGTGCGCGGTAAAGGTATGACTGGAGCTAGCTGGTGGTCGACCAGAAAAAATATCATAGCTGAGATACAGTCTAGACCTGTAAAAATCTTGATCTGCACACACACGGAGATGCAGAGGATTCCTCACGATGAAGATTACGGATTGAATAGCGGTTCAGCTTTCAATATAGAGGCATATGCTAACAGCAAAAGAGAAAATAAGATGCCTATAGAAGTTTTACAAGCCGCACAAGAATATTATACACATCTGTTTTGTAAAGATTATCATACATGGGCTCAACAAAAATGGTTCGAAGAGATAGATACACTAGTAAAAATGCATAATATTCCCTATGTATTACATCTTCACACATTTATGCCTTGGGATAGTAAACCCCTTCACATATTCAAAAATGGTATCACTTTTGATAAAGCTTTATGGCCTAACAGTGACGATTATCGTATAATGAATGATAAGCCTAAAAAAACTATCGGTCGACACGAAGTTATAGATGCAAACTTGTGGGAGCAAAATCCCACACGTAATCATTTTACAGAAGAAAATAATATCAAATTTGCAGAAATTTTAGTAAATGCAGTGCAGGATTATAAAAACGGTATCAAAGAACTTCAGCTATAATCATTGTATTCATCGTCTCTGACAGTATCCAGCGTCACGCAATGAGGGCCACCGCTCAATGTCCTGCAATGTCTCATTTGAACAGCCATTACATTGAATTTGAAGCCTTCTAATTGTTTTATCAAATTTGATTGACTCTTTTCGACTATCACAGTTTTTTCATCCAAACTCAAGACATTCATGCCTAACCACGGACTTGCAGGAGCCCAATCTTCAAAGTGAGGAGTAGGGATAGGTTCTGCGCTGTATATCTTTTTCCATTTTTTGAAATATTCGGGAATGTTGTTGTCATTCACCCTAGCAGGGTTCAATAAAACTACACCAGGCGCTAATGGCATGATGCTTGTATCTATATGTACATATGCATAGACATTATCAACGATGTGTACTCTATATTTGTCCCCTAGATAATTTTGTAACCACTGACCTCCCCAGCGATTGCCGCTATTGCTTTTTAGATAGATCAAATCTTTACCGCATTTGACTATATTAGCAGCGTCAAATGCAGGCTCAAATTCAGTCAGTGTTGGTTTTGATAAGTCAGTCCTATCATATAGATCATCTAGTAATTCTGGTTTAGGCGCGCTAATCCAGCGACTACCATTTTTAGAATAATTCTTGAAAATTTTTCTTAGCGCAAATGTCTCAAAATATCTGGCGCGCAACGGCATAGGGGTCTCTATCAATGTGTCGCCTATCACTATCGCGCTGTCTCTAGGACAATAGTTATAGTAAGCGTCTGAACGCCATTTGTCTGTGCCATGCAATAAATGGGTAGGAGTGGATTCCGGTCTAAAGACTTTGACCCCCTCTTTTTCTAGTTGTTTTTGAAAGTTGTCTAGGTCTTCTTTTGTTTCATTTATGATTGTATCGAAATAATATCCGCCAGGCAAGTGATCTATAGTGTCAAAGTTAGCATAGTCAACAGCATGAATATCTTTATTTTTTATTACAGGAACTCTAGCGTTCTCGGGTCGACCTAGTATTACTTCCTTCAATCTTCCCCATTCTGTGTGTGAATTTATTTTAGTTTCCATGCTTTTTTCCTTCTGCCATACCAGTATATATCTATACAAAATTGTTTGAAATCTGTGCCGGGCACATATCTTACAACTTGTTCGTCATTCTTTTCAACAATATTTAGATCGATATCAGGGATGCATTCTTTTAGTATTGTTTTTATTTCTGAGTAAAATAAATCTCTATTTTGTTGATACACTATACAGGATGAGCTTTCATAGTCCCAGTATATGTCATCTTCTCCGAACATCTGTCTGCCCCAGAAATCACCTTGTTGTATCGTTCGCAAAAGATTGTTTTTTGTGACATTCAATTCTTTATTGATGAGGCAATCTTTTTGTTTTATGAAGTCATATAAAATTTTATAAAATTCGCTTAGTTTGAGATTGCTATGTTTTCCAGTATAGTTCAGCCATCCTAGGCTGTGTAAAGTTATCACGAACCACTTGAATAGAAAGCATTCGATATAATCTTCCGTAGATAGCGCGTTTGTTTGTATGACATAGTTACCGTATTCTATAGGAATATTTTTATTGCGTTTAGCAAAAAAACTGACTTGCGGAGTCACGGCGAATTTCAACCCATGCGTTTTTATATAATTGTCATCACTAAATTCTGTATTTTTGTATGCTTCTAACGGATGCCCAAACAACCAGCCTTCGGGGTTGATATCTAATATATGTAACAATCCTTCTTTCCAGCTGTCTAATGTCTCGCCCGGCAAACCTATGATGAAATCATGATAAGTTTGCATATCATTATCACTGTATTTCTTGCTTATTTGTTCTAGTTTAGTATTTGCGATGTTGACACGCTTGATGTTATCAAGCGCGGTCTTATTGCTGCTTTGCAAAGCTAGAGTCACCCCACCCCTATTCATGCTGTCAAGAATTTTACTCATCTCAAAAATTCTGTCCGGGCTGCTTTTAGCCCATGTCGCGCTGATCTTTTGCGGGAATCCAGTATCTAAAAATTTTTGTCGTATATACTTTGTTAGTTCTAAATCTCTTTTTATGATTCCAAAATTAGCGTCGGCTACCTCAACATATTCAGTTTTCTTTTCGCTAAAATAATCGATCTCTTTGTACAAGCGATCATCATCAAATTGATAAACCTTGCTATAATAATCTGCACCTAGATCACAGAATGTGCAGCTATAAGGACAACCCCTGTTAGTTTCCCAGACAGGCATGAAATTATAATCATAGCGTTTGTAAAACTCATCAAATATTCCAGTAAGATATGGGCTAGGAATCACATTTACATCTTTCAATCTTTCACGTATAGGGGTCAATATGTATTTGTCATCTTTTATAAACGCGATTCCGTTTACTTCAGACAAATCTTGGTTAGTCGCAATAGCACGTAAAAGCTCAGTCAGGGTTTGCTCTGCTTCTCCCCAGACACTGATATCGACAAAATCATGCTTTCTCAGATATGATTCATCTTGCTGCGCGTTAGGTCCGCCTATTATTATCAAACAATTTGGATATTTTTCTTTTATCAGTTTAGCGATGCTAAGGTGATAGTTTGTATTCCAGCCATAGTTGCTGAATAGTGCTATGTCGATTCCATCTACTTTGTCGATATATAATCTTGGTTCTATCTTTTCAAAATAGATATCAGCTAACTTGTAATTTTCTTGTATGTCCACGAATTGTGACACATAAGCCCATAGTATACCTGAGCTATAAGGAAGATACATGTTACCATTATAATCTTCCTGACATTGAAAGAAGTAGAGATTCATCACGCTAAATGTGGCAAGAAGACTTTTTGATTTCTCAAATCTTTATATGTTTTGCTACTGCCTGAATCAGGATTATCATCAGGAATGTTTTCCATCAACAACAAACCTGTAGCTGCTTCTTCAGGTGTCATATACATATGGTAACCTATACATTCGTAATCATCTACATCATGCATCACATATTTGTGGCGACCATCATAGATCATTGGTCTACACCAGTCTACAAACTTTTCATCGTCTGTTAGTATGACGCCACCGCGACCGATCTTCAATGTCTTTCTATGATGAAAACTCACACAAAAATAAGTTTCTGGAATATACATGTTTTTTCTAAATGCTACAGCAGCATCTACTATAGGAGTCTCACCTAGATAGTAATAGCCACTCCATGGAATATCGAGAAAACGCACTTTGTTACCTGCATGGATACATTGCATAGGTACGCTAGCATATGTGTTTTTTGGCAGTGTGATGATATATTTCGTGATGTCGAGATATTTCATACATAAAAATAGTGCGCTGCTACAACTATCTACGCAAACAGCATATTTCGATCCTGCATATTCTGCTAGTCGGTTTTCAAATAATGTGACCGCGTCCCAAGGGTCATTTACAGGATAACCCTTTGCCTTTATTTGTTCTAATAGATTCATAGAAAATGTATTTATAAATACTTTATATAGCGAGAGAACATTATCATGGAACTCAAATGGATCTATGATCCTTCTACAAGGATTTCAAAAACTGTCATCACTGATAGCCTTTATTATACAACTGATGACGGCGGACAAACCATTAAAAAATACATGGATGGTGAATTAGTCAACACCTTTCACAAATATGGTCCCGACCATAAGTTTATGACTACTGCGCTTGAAGGCGGAATGCATATGCACGGTCATATGGATGAATGGATAGATGAGGTAGAATATATCGCCCAAACTTATCCTGATATCGTTGGTCCATTGATAAGAGATTGGGAAAAGGGGTATAAGAATAAATACGGTCAGATTGAAGATGTAGGGGTACATAGAGGTATGGGAGTGCTTAGTGCTGATAACCCTGTTTCTATAAACCGTATCTGTCAACCTGCTTCAATACAAGAAATGTGGGACTATGAGATCATAGCCACATCACCTAATGATATAGATGAAGACTGCAGGGGATTAGGTGTAAGATGGGTAAAACATAAAGAAACAGGACAGATATATAGGATGGGTGGTGGAAACATGGTTCCTTATCCATGTTGCGCTTTTCCAACAATACACGGACCTTGGCCAGTAGATGAAAGTGACATCACATTACACGGGGGTACATTTTTGTGAGTTGACAGGAGATGTTGAGATGAGGTTAGATTGGAAATATGATATAGAGAGCCGCCTTTTGACTTTGAACATTGATGAGTATACATATAAATCGGTAAATGGCGGGCAAGTAATCAGCAAATACAAAAAAGATTTTTTTCTGCGTGATTTTTTTGTCGAGATACAAGACGATAATTTTGCATATGATCCATGGCTAGATGAGATCATATGGATAACTACACATTTCTCCCACATCACCGGACCCCTAATAAAGCCCTGGACTCATGGCTACAAACAAAAAGATGGTACCCTCATGTACACTGACGAAGTATTAGGAAACGGCGTATTGTCAAAAGAAGATCCTATCTTAGTAGATCGACTAGGAATCCCTGTCAATGTCACGGAATGGTGGGATTACGAAAAAATAGCATTTGGTCCCAGCCTAGACCCACAAATAAATCGTGACACGATATGGTATAAACATGTTATAGATGGTCATATAATGAGGACTAGCAGTAATAACGGTCCTTATCCAGATTTCATGCATCCTATCATACATGGCCCATATATGGTCGATGAGTCAGACATCGAAGAGCAGGGCGGCGTATTGTTTGAATCTTTATCGCACCCATTATTACAAAGCTAATCCAGCCCTTTATAAGTATATAAATAAATTCTATAAAGGTGCCTCATGCAAATTATACATCATCTAAATGAAAAATTCGGTAATTTTCAAAAACTAAACAATGAATTCGTGGGAACCCCTCCCTATCCTATGATCGTATTAGATGATTTTTTACCTCATGATTTTGCTATGAAATTATCACAGGAATGCGAAACTATTCCCGACCAGTACTGGACAGAATTCACCCGCAACGGTTCGTTCATGAAAGAATGCAAGAAGCTTGAACATGCTCCTGTCGCATATGAATTTGTGAATGCTATGCATAGCGCACTAGGCATGACATGGTTGACAAATCTCACAAATATCACAGACTTGATTCCTGACCCATATCTCACGGGTGCGGGCTATAGCCGAAGCTATACAGGACACAGCCTAAAACTTCACACAGATTTCAATTGGAATGATCAAATCAAATTACATAGGATGCTAAGTTTTATCATCTATCTGAATCCAGATTGGAAAGAAGAGTGGGGCGGAGACCTACAATTTACAGATTTCAATAAAGAAAAAGTGATACAAAATATTCCTCCCTTATTCAACAGAGCAGTAATCTGGCGATATCACAAAAGGGGTTTTCATGGTTATCCAGAACCATTATCTTGTCCTCAAGGCATGAGTAGAAATACATTTAGACTATTTTTCTATTATAGTGATGCATTATACAAAGATGACGATAGACCTCATCGTAGCCTATATTGGTATGATAAGGAATTAGGGGAACCATACGATATACCTACGAGAAAATAATGTATAGTAAGGAATTCGAACCAGGAACGGCAAGAAATCTATGGATAGAGATTCTAGAATTGAATCTAGAGTTATTGACCGGCGATAATAAAACAATCGCAGAATTCCTTATACCTAAGATAAGGAAATGTGACCAACACGAAAACATGAAAAATACTTTTTGTCTAGATGGTTATAGCCCTGAATGTGTCTATACACTTTCTAAAGAATTATTAGACCATAAAAGATCAGGAAATAAAATCGCTATGCCTCTTGGTTTAGATAAAAATAGTGCGAGTCTGTTTTATAATAGAGGTGAAGGCTGGGGTCTAGACTGTGTATTTGATGGGATCCATAAAATAATAGAACTAGCTGAATTAGATGGCAATATAATTTATAGTAACCATGCAGTGAATCTAGATGACGTTTACAGAGTCTATTGTCGTAAGCACCGCATAAAACCTAAAATGACTTGCTTTTACAATGATGGATTTAGCTTTCATAACATAGGTTCACCTTTCTATTTTATTCCTGATGATTTTGAAAAAACTTTACCTGTCACTGAAAAAAAATTGTTTTGTAGTTTCAACTGGAATCCTTGGGATCATCGTTTAGCATTGATTGTTCTATTACACTATTATGATCTTTTAGATGAAGGATATGTGACGAGCCCTAATTTTGATAAATTCAAATATAACAAATTCCTAGATTTCAGAATGTTAGAAATGAGAGGTAGCTCTTATATAGATCAGTATATAAACAAAAGTCAAATCTATGAAAAACTCAAATCGTTAGAAGAAAAATATCCTTTATCGATAGACGACAGAAGTCAGTATACATTTACCGATCAACCATTATACGACAAAGAACTCAAAAAACCTATATTCAATGCTAGGGTCAATAGTATTTTTGAAATAGTCACAGAGACACGTTTCAACGGGGAACATTTTTTTAGTGAGAAAACATGGAATCCTGTAGCGGTAAGTAAACCCTTTTTGATCATGTCGAGCTACAACATACTATCCAGCTTTAAGAAAAAAGGGTACAAGTCATTCAGTCCCTTCATCGATGAATCTTATGATAAAGTAAAAAGCGATAGCCATAGATTGTTATTGCTAGTGCAAGAATTGAAGAGATTATCAAATATGCGCGCCGAAGATCCTGTAGGTTTTTACAAGCTCTGCGACAATTTACATACTATAGGACAGCATAATCTAGAGGTCTTTATAAACACAGCATGGAGATCTAAGCACGGCGGCGAATCTATAAAACATTTTTTGAGATTTTTAGATGTTAGTGTATAATTATAAAACTCCAGGTGGCAAAAGAAAACAGATCGCTATCGAGATCGCGGGAAATAGTTTTGCCAATTATTGGGTAAATTATATAGATCGCCTTAGTAATAAATGTCCTGCTATCGAATGGTACATAGCTGGATTGAATTCTCAGCAATTTATAAGAAGCCCTAGAGACAATGTATATGATTTATTGCAGATACGTGACGCTTTCAATTATATCAACAGCCGAGGCTTATGTGATCTTGCAGGTGAGTTGGGTGATATAGAAAGATTGATGGCGTTTCCTGAAAAAGTAGATCAAGTAAAACTGAACACGTGGCACAGGATTTTTACTTCTCTAGAAATGGAATGGTTGAAGTTGGGAAAAAAACTACCAGAGTCAGTAGATAGACAAGAGTTATGGCAGTATATTCAGAATGTCAATACTTACGTTCACCACATGGAAATGTGGACATATCATAAACTTGATCGTCGACTCCATTACAAAGAACACATGCAATATAGCATTCAGTTTACTAATGCTGATAATTTGAATTATCGTAAAAAAGCAAATCAGGTTTTTGGTCAAGAAAATTTAGAGTGGATAGATGGGTTCACTTTCGATTTTTTCAATGAAAAATATGATTATAGTGTTTGGCTACATGAAGACATAACCGGTAAAGATCAAATGAAAGCATGGTTAGACAATGACGATTTGACAGCAGAAGATATAACCGGAAACCTTTTGATGACTCCGAGCATCACCCTTGATCCTTATATGATTTACAAACGCATATTAGATGACAAGAATTTTAGACTTGAATCGAAAAAATCTAACAAGTTATTGAACAGATTTCCTTTAGGAAATATTTTGTGTAAAGATCAGGTAGACTGGCCCGAGTTCTTCAAGAGCAAGGTAGAAAACGTACTTCTTTTTGGCAAGGTATTATGGCCAAAGGAGTTTATCTGATGTTGATTTACAAGTTCATAAAAGATAACAAAATTATAGAAGTCAAGATAAAATTACTAGAAAATAGTTTTGTAGATAGTTGGGTAAAATATATGTTAGAGTTATACCCAAGAGTGAAAAGATTACACTGGTACATGACGAAATTTGCCTATCGCGATAGATATCTAAAACCTAACCAATTACCTGTAAATCTATCAAGACTACATGCTTCTTTTTTGTTTTTTCATAAACATAAGGTAGATGATTATACAAATGTGATAAACCGTATCGAATATCTTCTAAATCGACCAGAAGAAACTACGCAAGATGATTTGAATATATGGCATAGACACTTTACGACCCTAGAAGGTAAGTACAGCCTTCATCCACATAAAACGCCTCCAAATACTTTGACAATGGACCTTTATGAGTATATACATGATGTCAATCAATATACACATAAGCTAGAAGGATATACCTATTTTGATTGCGAGCGCAGAAAATTACATCCTGATAGTAAGATGTATGCAGTTCAATTTACTAACGCCAACAATATGACATACTTTGCTGAAAACGATAATAAGAATGTTTGGGACGGGTCTACTCCTAGATTACAAGCCGGTTTTTATGACTATCTACAAAAACAAGATTACGACCATAGCGTATGGTTACATGAAGATATAATAGGTAAGGATCAGATAAAAGCTTGGTTAGATCATGATGATCTATCTCAGTTTGATGTGACTGGAAATGATTGCATGACTCCTAATGTCAGTTTCGATCCGGAAAAATTTTATCATAAGATATTATCGAATCCCGAATTTCAAGAGGCTAGCAAAGCTTCAGGAAAAACTTTAGATCGACCACCCCTAGGAGACATCATAAATATACCTGAGATAGATTTTGAAGCATTATTGACATCTAGGGTAGAAAGCGTGATATTGAATGGCACGCAGTTATGGCACTATGGAGACATAATATAAATGGATCATTATTGTAAAAGCCCGTGGATGAGTCTGTTCGTTTATGACGACGGCAAAGTAAAAAGCTGCTGCGCAGGTCAATGGGATTGGGGAAATCTCAAAGAACAAAGCCTCGAAGAAATCATCAATAGCACTAAAGTAAAACAGTTACGTCAGGACATTATCAATGGTGTGCCCAACAGCTATTGTTCATATTGCAAGGGTTGCGAAGATAATGCAGGGGAAAGTCAACGTCAATATTTCGACAAGTTCAAGATGGAAGACGAAAAACTCTACGATGCAGATGTATTTGATCTGATGATGGTTGATATGCGCTGGAACAATTTATGCAATCTAAATTGCGCATATTGCGATACGCTCTGGAGCACTACTTGGCAGAAACTAAAAGGGTTTCCTATGCCTGATCTAAAAACGAACCATTATGTCAGCGTATTACACCTTGTTCGCGACAGTCGCGATAACATGGAAGCGATCATCATGGGTGGCGGCGAGCCACTCCTACATACACAAAATGTAGAATTGTTACAAAGTCTCAATGATGATATCCATATAGATATCATGACCAATCTAAGCACTAATCTTTCGCACAGTGCTGTATTTGCTGAATTAGTAAAAAAGAAAGACGTAAATTGGTGTGTGAGTTTTGAGAATATAGGTGACGAGTTTGAATTCGTCAGACATGGGGCATCATGGAGCAGAATGACCACTAACCTAAATATGGTAAAATCACTGCCCTCACATAGCAGAATGTTGAAACCCACATATAATTTGTTATGTGCCACAAGATTGAAAGAAGTCTATAAGCTAGCAAATGAATTAGATTTCAACGTACATTGGCAAACATTGATACATCCTGATCAGTTATGTGTCACATCATTTAGTCGTCCTGTACGTCAAGCCTGTGTACAGGCTATCGAAGAATTATTTTCTAGCGAAGAATATAATACGTTCAAGGCTAGGGCAAGACACAATCAAAGTGATGAATTTTTCAGACATCTACGCAAAGAGATCATGACTAAGAATCTTCAACCAGAATCTGGTAATGTTGATCAGAAGTTCAGATCATGGTTGTATGAATATGAAACAAAATATGCTAAAGATGTGAAAAAATTTCATGAGTTATGGCCTGAGTTGGATGCACTGATAGGTAAGTAACTATGATACTTTATGCGAACGGTTGCAGTTTTACATGGGGAGGTAACTTATATAATTTTAGCAACGGAATAAATGGAGAGATTTGGTTACCGAGGGATAAAGATCATCCTATAAATTTAGAAAGACAGAATGTAGTCTATCCTGCACATCTAGGAAAGCTTCTTGGTGCAGATAAGGTTATAAATGATTCGTTAGGATGCGGGTCGAATCATAGAATCGTGCGCACTACACTAGATTATTTTATTGGTCTTCTCAATAACAATCAAGAAGTATCTGATCATTTTGTAACGATACAATGGACAGAGCCATCTAGGATAGAATTTTTTGACGAGATAGATGATACATGGCATATGATAACTGCAAAAAGTTCAGTTTGTGAGACCGACCCAGCAAAATGTAACATATCAAATGAATTACGTGAAATATACTATAAAAGAATATATTCTGATATTCAATCGGCTGAAATTTTTGTGAGTCATATAATATGCCTAGGAAGTTTTTTTGAAAAGCATAAAATCCCTTATTTGTTTTTTTGTAGCACTAATTTTTGGAGTGAGGGAACCCATCTATTGAAGGCTACTCTACCTAAAATTGATAAAATCATGTGTGATTATAACTGGTATAATGATATACCATCGCAATCATTCATGGCAGGAAAAGTAGATGCACCTCATGGAGCACATCCGTCTTTATTAGGACATATTCAATGGGCAGAAAAATTATTTTTAGAGATAGATAGACAAAAACTTATCTATGTGAAGAGAGAAGTGCTATGATCTATTATGCCAATGGATGCAGCTATACGTGGGGAGGAGGACTTTTTAGTTTACACGATGATGATGCCAGATTGTGGGTCCCTTCGCTGCATGAGAAACATGCCGTCAACGTATCTAGATTGCAATCTGTATATCCTTATCATCTAGGAAAAATGATAGGTGCTTCTCAGGTCATCAATGAAAGTTTAGCCGGCGGATCAAATTTCCGTATAGTAAGAAAAACACTTGAATATTTCAATAATTTATTGATCAAGAATAAAAAAATTACAAATCATTTTGTCACTATTCAATGGACAGATCCTACTAGATATGAATTTTATGACACGTATCAGAATAGTTGGATAGCAGTAACAAATTTGGGTTACTTTACAGAAAAAAATAATAAAAAAGAAGATTACTTACAGGATGCATATAAAAATCACTACAGAATGAGTTCTACTCAGCAAGATTTTGCCAATTTCATAAATCATGTATATGCATTAGGCAATTTTTTCAAAGTACACAACATACCTTATCTGTTTTGTAAACACAGCGGCTGGGACGGTCCTTTTTTCAAAGAGAGTCTTATATATTACAAAGACTACTACAAACTTCTTTTACAGTTCAACTGGGTAAAAGATAATATAGAATTTCACATGCAGGAATCAGGAATAGAACAAGTCTCAAAGGACGACGGACATCCTGGTCTGCTAGGACATAAACAATGGGCTGATATACTAGCTGAAGATATCGCTAACAAAAAATTGTTGAATTTTAGTTTTCATCTATGATGAACGAACAATCACTATTGAATCTCAATACCTTAGACAGTAAATCCATGGATGAAGTCAAGCCCTATATTCTCTCATCTAGATATAATAAAAAAGACATGGTAGAATATCAGTTTTTTGGTTCCGGTGAAGAAGAAAATCTGCACAAATGGAAGCATGGACATTTTACATATAGATTGAATCATTATGGATTTCGCATTGAGGGTCAAGACACTGAAACAGATATAGGAGCTTTTGGATGTAGCTATACTTTTGGTCAAGGATTACCTGTAGAGATGCTATGGCATAAGCTGCTTGGTGAAAAATTGAATAAACGAACTATGAATTTCGGTGTCACCGGCGCTAGCATAGTCAGCATTTTAGATATATTCAATATAGTCAGCAAGCATGTCAAGATGAAAAGTGCTGTCATGTTATTACCTAGCTGCCATAGGGTTCAAATAGCGAAGATACATCCTGAAATGGGATTAGCATTGCTAAACTGTAATCCAAACCATAATAGCCTCCTAAACAAAAGCTTTGATTATGATGAAGCAGATATATGGAAAATCTTGCCGGATGAAGAAATCTATAAGCAAATGAAGAACGCACTATTTCAAAGCGAGATGCTAGCTAGAATGCGCGGAATAAATGTCTATATAAGTAGCTGGGACGATCTCACGTATCAACTACTGAAAAAGATAAATTTTTCATACATCAAATTACTCCCGGTCTGGTACAGTAGACAAGACATGATAGGAGACCATGCTAGGGACGGTAGACATCCTGGACCCTTCCATCATCAATTTTTTTGCGACCAGATTTTACCATTAGTATCTAACGATTATAAATAGTCTCTACGAGGGCTTATATATGTTCCTAGTAAGATGGTGGAAAAAATTGAAGCGTGAAATACAATATCGCAAAAGACTGAAAGAATTGCGCAAAAGAGACCCTTTTATCTACAAATAATTTATGATGTATGTAGGTATCAGTTGCGGCTTTCACGACGCCGCTATGTCTATTGTTGCTGATAATGGACAGATAATATACGCCGGTCATAGCGAAAGATATAGCAAAATAAAGCACGATCCTAACCTATGCCAGGATATAGTCAAAGTAGTATCTAAGAACATAGTAAATTCAAATTATCAATTACACTATTATGAAAAACCCTGGCTAAAAGCAATACGTCAGTTCCGTGCAGGACAAAAGATAGGCCCATTGACCGTAAAATCAATAGTGGGTCCTGAGTATTATGAGTCGCTGGGAGATGCGCCCATATATACCCACGTTCATCACAAGACACACGCGGCAGCAGGATTCCAGACAAGCCCTTATAAAGATGCTACAGTTGTAGTAATCGATGCTATCGGTGAATTAGATTGCATCAGTATATGGCATGCTTATTATGATAGAGATGGCTATGCGAAATATAAAAAATTATGGAGCAAAAAGTATCCTAACAGCATAGGTATGTTCTATAGCGCAATGACACAGCGTGTAGGTTTGCGTCCAATGGACGAAGAGTACATACTCATGGGCATGGCTGCTTATGGTAAACCTAAACATGCTAATCGCATGGCAAGCAACTTTTTAGAAAACATGTTTGATCTTGAGTTCAAACAGAATCTACATATAGGATTAGAAGAAAACAACTTCTTAGCTAATGCAGATGACATGGATATCGCCGCCAGCGCACAATTATTATGTGAGTCATTGATAGAAAAAGTAATGCAAAAAGCAAAGCAACTAGGTAAGAGCGAAAATCTTGTCTATGGTGGAGGGGTAGCATTGAACTGTCTAGCTAATAGATTGTTAGGCAAATACTTCAAGAACATATGGATCATGCCTAATCCCGGAGATGCGGGAAATAGCCTTGGTGCAGCAGCGTTAGGATACGGCAAAAAGATAAATTGGAAAGATGCATTCTTAGGTAGTTATATCAAAGGACCGTATCCTGTACAGGAAGTGATAAAGGAACTGATAGAAAACAAGATGGTAGGAGTTGCCAGCGGTAGAGCAGAGTTCGGGCCACGCGCATTAGGCAACCGTAGTTTATTAGCAGACCCACGTGGACCCGAGATAAAAGATAAAGTCAATGAAATCAAACGTAGACAAAAATTCAGACCTTTCGCACCGGTCATTCTTGAAGAACATGTACATGAGTATTTTGATATGCCTCGTGGTTGGAACGATAGTAGGTATATGCAAGTCATCAGTACTTGCAAGCGTCCTGACCTTTATCCCGCTATCAGTCATTTCGACAATACTAGTCGTGTACAGACAGTGCCTAAAGATCGATCTGGGATACGACAACTATTAGAAGCATGGTATGAAAAGACCGGTTGCCCTATGTTATTGAACACAAGTTTGAACATTCGCGGTGAGCCAATGGTAAATGATCGTAGTGATGCTGATCGTTTTGAGAAACTTTATAATCTAAAAGTCATTTCATAAGTAGACATATGCTGCGTGATGTGTTCTATTATGGACAGAAACCAAACGTCCACCCTAGAGAAAAACCTGCAAAAAATCTAGAAGATGCTAGATTACAATGCACCACGGAACATTTTTGGATAGTCAACGAATTTTGTGACTATACAAACTTTGATTGGGATTTTGATTTTGACTTCCTTCCCGACGATCAGGTATATGCAGAAGAACATATAAACATATGGCCTAGTCAACATTGCAAAGATAGCGGCACTTGGCTCTGTAATAAAAAATCAAGCACTATAAAAATCTACAGAGAAGATGTACAATTTGTAAAGCGAAAAAACATAAAAACCGATAATTGGGTATTGCTCGAAAATGTTGATGAATCAAAGTTTGATTTTAGCTGGCACCCTGATCCTACCGATCCACCATACATATATAGATTTGGTTGCAGGTTTTATCCTGCCACACACAAACCTGTATTAGAGTATGTCGTACCTAACGCGACTAATTACAAGTATGTAGAGACTGTAGTCGAATTGTTACCCAATCTTGAAAACTATAAGATTTTACATGACATCGATCAGAATAGCCTTGATTTCAACTGGAGACCTGATCCTACTGTTCCTCCTTATATCTATGTCTGGGGCAACCAGCATTATCCTGCTGAAGTCATGCCTACTGTTGAATATCATGTTCCCGGGGCTACAGAAAGAAAATATATTGACAGAGCCTGGCACGCAAAACTAAAATCAAAGCCTGAACTTTTTCAAACATTTGAAGAGTGTACAGGATTAGACTACACCTGGCGTCCTGATCCGGGATCGCCCCCATACATATATGCTTGGGGTAATCAGTGGAATAAACCAGAAGATAAAATTAGCGCACAATTCGTAGTAGAAGGCGCTACTGAATACAAATATATGTCAGAAAGAGTGAATAGACTGGCTGATATGACTAACTGGTATGTTCCTAGTAACATAGACACAAAAGATTTTGATTTCAGCTGGGAACCTAATCCTAACGATCCAGCTTACATTTATAAATTTGGCACTCAATGGCAAAAGACCGGTGGTCCTGAATACATAGTGCCGGGGGCGACAGAGTTCAAATATGTAGCAGAACAAAAATCTAATGCATTGCCTACTAACGAAAACTGGAAAATACCAGAAGGCATCAATATAAAATCATTCGATTTTAGTTGGCATCCTGATGATACTGAAGAACCCTATATCTATGTATTTGGTAATCAATATTATAATGCCGAGATCATGGCTACAGTAGAATATCATGTACCTGGTGCGACAGAGATCAAATATGTTCATGATATCATCGCAACAATCTCAAACAACCGTGATCGATGGGTGATACCTGAAAATATAGCTGTAGATGATTTTGACTTTGATTGGATACCAAACCCACATGATCCCCCGTTCATATATGAATTCAATACACAATGGCAAAAGAATGGGGGCATAAGATATGAAGTTGAGGGAGCGACTGAAATCAAATACATGGTCTCAGATAAGATCAAAGCTCTACCTACTTCTAAAAATTGGCATGTCGTTACAAATCATAAAATAAAAGATTTTGATTATAGCTGGCATCCTGATAACACAGAAGAACCATTCATATATGTGTTCGGTAATCAGCATCATGATGCTCGACAAATGCCCACTATACAATATAAAGTAGAGGGTGCGATAAAAGAAAAGTATGTCACAGGTATTATCGCTGAATTAGATCAAGACAAGACTAACTGGACCATACCTGAATATATCGATGACAGTGGGTTCGATTATAGCTGGATACCTAACCCACATGACGATCCATATATCTATGAATTCAATACACAATGGCAAAAGAATGGCGGTCCTAAATATGTAGTAGCTGGTGCTACAGAAACAAAGTACATGTTTAGCGATAAAATCAACGCAATCTCTAACATAAAAAATTACAAGTTTTATGACGATGTAAAAATAAAAGATTTTGATTTTAGCTGGCATCCAGACAACACTGATCCTCCCTATATCTATGTGTTCGGTAATGAGCAGTATAGTGCCGAGATCATGCCTTCGTTGCGCTATGAAGTTCAGAATGCTACTGAGATAAAATACATAAATGATGTCAAAGCTGTACTGGCGATAGATATGCGAAAATGGTCAGTGCCTAAAAATATCGACGTTAGTGATTTCGATTTTAGCTGGAGACCCGATCCTAACAGTCCTCCTTACATCTATGAATTCGGTACTCAGTGGCAAAGTAACGGTGGTCCTAGATATATTGTAGATAATGCTACAGAAGTAAAATATGTTTCTGATCAACGTGCTAAGGCGTTACCTGATTTTACTAACTGGATAGTACCTGAGAAATGTGACAAAGAGACTTTTGACTTTAGCTGGCATCCGGATAATACAAGCCCTCCTTATAGATACGAATTTGCTACGCAATGGCAAAAGAACGGGGGACCTGTCTATGTTGTAGCAGAAGCTATAGAAACAAAATATGTAGATGTACAACGTGCTACTATGCTAGCCGATCTTTCATGCTGGACTACTCCTGCTAACATCGATAAAGACAGTTTTGATTATAGCTGGCATCCAGACAACACAGAGATGCCGTTCATCTATGAGTTTGGTACAGTATGGAATGACAGGGGCGGTCCTATATACACTGTCACAGATGCGAAAGAAAAGAAATATTTGACTGAGATCAAAGCAAAGACTTTACCGGTCAAAGATAACTGGAAAGTGTTGATCAGATTAGAACCAGACAGTTTCGACTTTAGTTGGGTACCGCATCCTGACGCACCACCATATATCTATGTGTTTGGTAATCAATGGAACAGAGCAGAAAAAGAAAGCACAGTAGAATATCATGTACCGGGTGCTACAGATAAAAAGTATGTGCATGACATAATAGCGAATGTAGCTAGCGATAAAAATAAATTTGAAATACTTGTGCCTGTAGAGGATTTTGATTTTACTTGGCGCCCTGATCCATATGATGATCCTTACATCTATGTGTTCGGAAATACATTATACCCTGCAGAAACTATGCCTACGGTGCAATATGTAGTAGATGGCGCGACAGAGATCAAATATGTAGGTAATGTATTAGCAAAGTTAGCACAGAATAAAGAAAACTGGCACGAATTGATACCCATCGACAAAGAAAAATTTGATTTTAGCTGGGTACCTGATCCAGGTGCACCCCCATATATCTATGTGTTTGGTAATCAATGGAATAAAGGTAATGTAGAACATACTATCGAATATCGTGTTCCCGGTGCTGCCGAATACAAATATGTGGATGATATCATCGCACATGTATTACCTGATAAAAGTAAATTTCAGATCATACATCCTATAGCTGAAGAGAGTTTTGATTTTAGTTGGAGACCTAATCCCAAAGAAGATCCTTACATATATGTGTTTGGCAACACGCAGTATAGTGCTGAAAAAATGCCTACTATATTGTACAAAGTATCTGGCTCCACTGAAAAGAAATATAATAACGAATATAAAGCGATCTTAGCTCAAAACTTTGAAAGGTTCGTCGAGTTGATACCCGTAGATCGAACAAGTTTCGACTTTAGCTGGGTACCTGACCCACACGATGAACCATATATCTACACATTTGGTAACCAATGGAACTCCGCTGAGATCGAACCTACACTAGAATATCATGTGAAAGGGGCTACGCAAAGGAAATACATGCCCCAAGTCGCAAAAGTTTTACCTGACTATACTAAGTGGAAGACAAATATCAAGATAAGAAATACGTTTGATTACTCATGGCGACCTGATCCTACTAGTCCTCCCTATATCTATGTGTTTGGTAATCAATGGAACAGGGCAGAGATAGAACCTACAGTTGAGTACCATGTATCAGAGGCAACTGATATAAAGTATGTACATGATATAGTCGCAGATGTAGCTCCTGATATGACTGATTATGTCATACCAGAAGGTATAAATGTAGACGATTTTGATTTTAGCTTCAGACCTGATCCTAATAGCCCCCGCTATATAATACAGTTTGGAACATTAGCTGATGATAGTGATGGTCCTATCTATAGACCTAAAGATCATAACGGCGAGACGATAAAAATGTTGCGCCTATATAAGACTTATACAGAAGAGTCAATCGAGGTTCCTAAATATTATATCACAACTACATTAGAAGATTTGATAGACGCGCATCCGGATGAGTTCTTTTGGGCCTTGAACAAAAATATCAACTATAGTAATTTTGATTTCAACTGGAGACCTAGCATCGAACAAGCAAGATACGTGCAAGTGTTCGGAAGCCCTGATGCAAAAGAAACTCATACATATCTAGTAAGCTCAAAGATGTATAAGCAAGGCTTCACTAAGCTAAACTTCATAACAGAAGAGATAAAAGCAGAAAGCGAATATCTAGCCGATCTGTTCGTGATGCCAGATATCTTCATGATCGATAGGGGGAACCCTGAATCGAAACAACGTTTTGAAGCACTCAAAGAAAGATTTCCTAACATACAAAAAGCAAGATTCTTGAATAGCTGGGTAGACACGATACAAAGATGCTTGAATAAATCAAAGACGCAGTTAGCTTGGATATTGAATAGTGAATTAGATTATACTGATTTCGATTTCAAATTTTATCCTAACCCTTGGCAGATGAACATGGTACATGTTTTTGGTACACAGTATAGTCACTGGGGAACCACATATGTCATCAATAAAGAAACTTTTTCTGAAGATACCAAATGGGTCAAGATTGTAGAACATCTACAAAATCTGAACTTTGTCAAGAATAAAATAGCAAAAGCTACCGATTGTTTGTATGACATATACTTGATCGATCATGGTAACAAAGAACTAGAAACAATCAAATCTCAGTTAGAAGCAAAAGCAAAAAATAAAAAAGTACATGTAGTGAAGTACAATCAAAGCTACCTTGAGTCACTGAAAATGATCGTAGGTCAAGTAGAACCTATGAAAGAAAATTACATCTGGGTATGTAATAGTGTATGCGATTATGAAAGTTTCGATTTTAGCTATATCTGCGATCCATTCGCTAAAGAAAACTTACATGTATTCCCTACCGATAGACAGAAGTTCGGAGATACTTTCTTAGTTGATGTCAATAAATTCTTGTCATTGTTGAACGATATGAACCTATTAGAAGATTATGACAAGATAAACTATAACGGTTTTTGTAGAGCTAAACGTCTACCTGCTCCGATGATAAAAATAGAAGACGACACATTCTGTAACGCAGCAAACATAGAGTTCGACTTTCCTTATGCTGTATTGACTACCGAACATGAAAGCAAGATACACTACGATACTCCGCTTTGTCTCTGGGCAGATAACACTAAAAATATTGAGATACTTGCGTCGGGAGGAACTAGCATAGTATTTCCTCAAGAAGCAAAAAAATATATTGCGTATGAATTATATGATTATCCATATATATCAAAATACAAACATGTCATGTCTAGCAAGCCATTAGATATAGTTTTTATCAGTAACGGAGAAAAAAATGCAGATGAAAACTACAATCATCTATTAGGAGTGATAGGAGACAAACCTAATCGCGTGATAAGGATCGATGGAGTGAATGGTCGAGCCCAAGCATATCATGCGGCAGCAGAGGCTAGCAACAGTCCTTGGTTTTTCGCTGTGTTCGCTAAACTTAGAGTAGACAACAGATTTGAGTGGAACTGGCAACCAGACAGATTGCAGGTGCCTAAGCACTATATTTTCAATGCTTTGAATCCAGTGAATGGTCTTGTATATGGTCACCAAGCCATGATCGCGTATAATAAGAAGATCACTTTATCTAATCCTGGTATAGGTCTAGACTTCACGCTTGATAATGAACATGAAGTTGTAGATACACTCAGCGGCGTAGCAGTATATAATACTGATCCTTATAGCACTTGGAGAACAGCATTTAGAGAAGTCATAAAATTGAAGTCAGATTATAAAGACATTAGCTTCACAAGGCTAAATACTTGGCTGACTGTAGCAGAGGGCGATTTCGCAGAACACAGCCTTCAGGGCGCTAGGGATGGCGTAGAATATTATGATAACTGTTCTGGTGACATAGAGCAGTTGAGACAGAGTTATGAGTGGGAATGGTTGAGAAACTATTATAATTCAAAATACAAATAGCTTATAGGAATCATCATGGCAGTATTACACAAACATCTTATCATAAGGGCAGAAATCGATAATCCTATCAAGGAAGAACAACAGGCTATAGATTGGATGAATCAACTCATTCAAAAGATAGGCATGAAAGTGATGATGGGTCCTTATGCTAAATATCTGAATGTTGAAGGTAATCGTGGGCTGACAGCAGTCGCGATCATCGAAACAAGTCATATAGCATTGCATATATGGGATGAAGACAATCCATCATTAGCACAGCTAGATGTCTACACTTGCGGTTACCTCGATCCCTATGACGTAGTAGCAGCATTACGAGATTTTCACCCTGTAAAGATAGAGATGAAATATCTTGACAGAGAGAAAAATTTACTTGAACTACCATTAGAGTGATATAAAAATGTATAAAGTAGCGATGATTGGTGTGGGAAAACTTGGACAAGATTGTGCTGAAGTCATGGCAGAATTCTATCCATTGACCGGTTACGATGTCGAAAAACGCAAGCCAGAAAACTTTGAGATGGCTGAAAGTATATGGGAAGCTATACATGATAAAAATATTATTTTTGTAGCTGTACCTACCCCGCATGATCCTAAATATGGTGGTGAGAAGCCTATCAGCCAGCTTCCTAAAAAAGATTTTGATTATTCTATAGTGATAGACACTCTAAAAGAAATAAACAAATACGCTACAAGAAATCAACTAGTGGTACTCATCAGCACAGTGCTTCCGGGAACTGTAAGAAGAGAACTGGTAGATCATATAACGAATGCGCGTTTCATATATAATCCATACCTCATCGCTATGGGATCAGTCAAATGGGACATGGTCAATCCAGAGATGGTGATCATAGGTACAGAAGATGGAAGCCTCACGGGAGATGCACAAGAGTTGATCGACTTCTATAAACCTATGATGGAAAATGATCCAAGATATGTTATCGGCACTTACGACGAGGCAGAGTCTATAAAGATATTTTATAATACTTTCATCAGCGCGAAACTATCATTAGTCAATATGATACAAGATGTAGCCGAGACAAATGGTAACATGAATGTCGATGTTGTTACTGAAGCATTAGCAAACTCAACCATGCGAATCATGAGTCCTAGATATATGAAAGCAGCTTTTGGAGATGCAGGGGCTTGCCATCCTAGAGATAATATTGCGTTGCGCTATATGGCGGAAAGACTTGATCTAGGATATGATCTATTTGACAGCATAATGACAGCAAGAGAGATGCAGGCAAAACGCATGGCTAAACGATGTTTAGAGTATGGAAACAATGTCACTATAGTCGGTAAAGCATATAAGCCTAAAGTAGCATACACTAACGGATCTGCTAGCATGTTGGTAGGTCATTATATTGAAGAACTCGGTGGAAAAGTAAACTACTATGATGTCAATACCGGTGATGTAGATTTACATGAAGAAACAACAGATGTATATTTGATTGGTTATTGGGAAGAGTATGTAGAAAAATTAGAGTTTCCTGAAAAAGCAATAGTCATCGATCCATGGCGACAGGCTAAACAATCTGAATACAAAGCGAAAATTATTCATTACGGAAATACAAGAAAAGTATAAATAACATTCAGCCGCACAACCTTCTGGTGTAGTGTTTGTCGCACAGCGATGGCTATGTTTGAGGATCGAGGTACTCTGCAGGTACTAGAGATAAACCAGAAAAAGGCTTCGGTCAGTACTGTGGGAAGTGCAGATCGACAAGACTAGGACAAGGTTCGAATCCAAGCCGAAGCGAAACTTTTTGATAAGTATTTTATATGACTGTAGGAAGCGAAGAGAAAAATGTTCTGGACGTGGGTGCGAATCCCACCATCTCCACCAATAGATTAGAAGATGAGCCACGCAATCTGTTTTACACAGAGCGCGAATGGAGTAGATTAGTAGGCTACGGCAGACCACCAGACGCCCATCACCTCTGCAACGATGTACGTGATGGCTATCAAACGGGGATGAACAGTTTCGACAGGGCACAGAGTACACAAGCAGACAGTCCGAAAGATGACTGACGTAATCAGCATAAAACAAAGTAAACGCAAATGATGAAACATTTGCTCTAGCAGCCTAAAAAACTAGCTAGATGGGGTTGACAACCTTATTATCCAATAGTCAGGATAGGCTCTATGGAGCCTATCCTTTTATAAATACTATCATGGATATCAAAGAACTTGAATCTTTCCGACTAGCCGATGCGGTGAAGTTCCACGACGAACTCAATCCTAAACTATGGATCGGAGACGACTTGGATCCTGTAGTCTATGACAAGCTCATGGCTATGGCTGAAGATTTTATCACTGAGTTAGGCATAGGTAAGCTCAAGGTCGAAGATATCACGATAAGTGGCAGCAATGCTGCGTATTCATATACACCACACAGCGACATAGACCTACACATACTTGTGGACATCGACAAACTTCCAAATGATGAGGTTTATCGCGAGTTGTTCAATGCTAAGAAGAATGAATACAATAGAACACATGACTTGAGTATACGCGGTATTCCTGTCGAACTCTATGTGCAGGATAGCGAACAGCCACATGCTAGTTTAGGCGAATATAGTTTGTTGAAAAAAGACTGGATCAAGTTTCCTGTAAAGCGCAGGGCTAATTTCGACCAAGAGAGAACTAGGGCAAAGTATGAGAAACTAGGTGAACTCATCGAACTAGCATTGAAAAACAGAAACTTAGCGGATATAGAGCGTGTGTTGGATATCGTCAAGCGTTATCGTAAAGCAGGGCTTACGAAAACAGGAGAGTTCGGTCCTGAAAATTTAGCATTCAAAGCGATACGCAAGCATGGCTTGTTCCAAGCATTATGGGATATGAAGCAAGAATTACATAGCGAACGATTGAGCCTGGCCAATGAGATGGGCGAAGATTACGATCCAAACGGACCCCCACCAGGACCCGAGTTCAAACCCACTATGCCTAAAGGTACAGTAAGAGTTGATGTAAGTGATGTGTATGACTGGTATAAGTTAGGTCAGCATATCAGTAACTTGAAGGGTCTAGGCAAGCATGATTTTGGCAAAGGACCACCTAGCACAATATTATCATTCGGTGATGAAGATTTAGAACACAAATATATTGATGCATTGAAAAAGACAGGATTAGATACTACAGATATTGATCCTAAAGCACATGATACAAAGAAAGGGCAAAAGGTCGACCCAACATATAATGTTGGTGTTGCGGAAGGCTCTAATAACATACCACAATCTGTGCGCATCCTTACATACATGAAAGATATTTTAGATCAGTTCATAAAACAACGAGGCGCATTTGGCGGTAACCGTTTGCAAGATCAACTTGTTCCACTACTAAATCAACTCAACGCAGAAGGTGACAAAGAATTAGCATTGTCCATCATGCAAATGATACGAGATGCTGAAATGGAGGATCGTAGAACTAAAGGCATGAGTTGGGGCGTAATGGCTAGCGGATTATCAAAGCATTTACCAAACTTAATACAGACAAGGTTAAAGCAAGGTGTGTCAGAAGCAAGCGGTTATATTCCAAGCGAAAAAGAAAAAAATGACCCACGTTTCAAAACAGCATTGACAGTAGATGTAAAGCCAGATAGTATCAAAAAGAATGCTAAAGCATTTGGATGGAGCGTTAGCAGATCAGGCAGGCCCCCTTTGTTACGATAATTCTTTATAACAATCTTTTAGTTCGCCTATAGCCTTCTCTACGCCATCTACAAATTGATGATAATTACTTACTAGATTTGCATAGTCAAGTTCAGTATCTATAAATTGACTAGTCGTGTTAGGAAAGTTTTTTCCTACATATGATGGAATTTCGTCATAATCTAATTTGATATACGGTAATTTAGTTTTTTGCAGGTCTTTTTCATATATGTCCATTAGTAACCATTTCAAGACCATTGTTTGTATTGTAAAATGATCGTAATGTAATTTGATTGGTTTATTTTTATAATGATTTACTAATTTTCTTTCACGTTCTGAATATAACAAAGAGGTATGTGTTCCATAAACATAACTAATAGCATTATCTATACAACTTTTGCGATTTACAAAATATATTTGATCGTAATGATGTAACTTAAAATTACTTATAAAATCTAACTTATCTGTTTTAAGTAAAGTAGGAATCTTTTTTTTTGATAAAGTTGAGTCTATAATGAAAGAATTGAAATAAGCATTACTAAAAATTTTGAGTCCGTAATTACTTTCTGTTATAAGTTGATCCGATAACAAATTAACTTGTTCGGCATATCTTTTCCAGTTTTCCGCTGGCAATTTTTTGAATGAAGTTTCATAAACCTCATGAGTGAGATCGTCATATGGTTCAAATTTAAATGCTAATTTATAATGATTGCAAATTGTATCTAACAAATAACTGGAACGTGTGCGAAATGTTCCTAAAATGACTACTTTCATTAAAAATACCTGATTTACCTTATTTATATAAATAGTTTTATATGCAAAAACAATCAGTAAAAGTACTAGTCATGGGTCTTCCCGGATCAGGAAAAACTTATTTTTCTAATATTCTCAAGAAAGAGCTTGAAAGCATAATAGGTGTCACTGTAGACTGGTATAATGCTGATGATGTACGTAAGCTATTCAATGACTGGGACTTTAGTTACGAAGGCCGCATCCGCCAATCACATAGAATGTATGAGTTAGCCGAGCAATCGGAATGCGACTATGTGATATGCGATTTCGTCGCTCCTTTAGTAGAGATGCGCAATAACTATAAAGCAGATTATACTATATGGATAGATACGATAGATAAAGGTCGTTTTGAAGATACTAATAAATTATTTGTGCCTCCTAAAGAATATGACTTCCGCATCACTGAACAATATGCAGAAATTTGGGCACCTTTCGTTGCCGATTATATCTTGAAAAATAAACGCAGACCAGTATTTGATTGGCAGAAAGAGACAGTACAGATGCTAGGCCGCTGGCAACCATGGCATCCCGGACACAGAGCATTGTTTGAACGTGCATTAGCCAAAACGGGTCAAGTCTGTATTATGATACGCGATTGTCAGGGATGGAATGGGTCAAACCCATTTGCTATTGAACAGGTAAAAGAGTATATTCGTAGAGACTTAGATCCAAAGTATCAAGGTCAATATGAGATCGTTGTCGTGCCGAATATCGTCAACATCACATATGGGCGTGATGTAGGTTACAAGATTGAGCAAGAGGTATTCGACGATGCAATTCATTCAATCAGCGCAACCAAGATCCGTAGAGAAATGGGACTTGAGTGAGATAAAATTCAAAACTGCTATCGAAGCACGTAAAGTCGTAGACGACCTCAGATATCAAGCACGCCAGCTCAATTATAATAAAGACATACGCAAACTATTAGACAATGCCGATTTGCTTGTGGGCATGTTGGGTAACGCAGAAATTCGTGCTAGACAACTACATAAAGACTACATGACAGATAAGCCTAGGCAAGACTTGGCCAAGGCTATCGACTATATCGAAAAACTGTTGCTCATTCTGCGATTGACACAGTAGTTTCTGAATAAATACTCTACAGGAGAGTATAATGGAACTACGCGGCGTCAATATAACAAATACAAACATCATTGCAGGATCAGACGGTCCAGCCCCATCCGGGGACAATGTAATAGGATTCGCAGAGATGGGTCCTCCCATTATCCCGGGCAGTCAGTTAGAAGATAATACTGCTACTATCAACGGTACTACTGGATTCACTATCAACAATGATACGTTGACTGGTGTTGCTCCACCTGCCCTTACAGCAAATAATGTATCATGGTTTACTACAAATTATACTGTGATACCAGGAAATTATACTTGTACATGGGGTCCTGGAAGCACAGTAGCAAGCAGTACGATCAATGTTGTTAGTTTGAGCGGAACAATGATAGTGTTTTATATCCAAGGACAGAGCGGAGCAGCAACATATAACTATCCATTCACATTTAGCGTTTGAGGAAACATAATATGAGCAATCAACCACAACCAAAACCAAGTGATAAAGATTTCTGGGAAAAGATGAGAGAAAAGAAAAATAAGTAAGGTATCATGGAACTACGCGGCGTCAACATATCAGGTATAAACATAGGTACATCTGCCGTCGTACCTGCCACACGCTCAGTTGAATACTTAGTAGTAGCTGGCGGTGGTGGTGGCGGTAACGCCTATGATAACGCAGGTGGCGGTGGTGGTGGCGCCGGAATGGTACTGACTGGCAATACCGCGATATCACTGTCTACATTATATAATATCACTGTTGGTACAGGTGGCACCGGTGGTACTGACGTAAGGTCTAGTTCTCCCGGTACAGTAGGTAATAACTCATCCTTTGCCGCTATCACAGCATTAGGTGGTGGTCAAGGTTATGGCTCTAGGGGTAACACTTTACAAGTTGGTGCCGCGCAAGTAGGTAGCACTACTGCTGCGACTGGTGGTGGCGGTGGCGCAGGCGGTAATGCTGGTAAAGGTGGCGGTGGTGCTACTGGTGCTGCGGTTAGCGTTTTCCCCGGCACAGGTTTAGCATCAAGCATAACAGGCACGAATATAACATATGGTACAGGTGGTGCAGGTGGCGGAGCAGGAGCACCTACTACAAATGGTAGCAATGGGGCAGCCAATACAGGTAACGGTGGTGGCGGTGGTAAATCAGCCAGTAGCGACTCAGCAGCCGGCGGTACAGGTGGAAGCGGTGTAGTTGTAGTCAGATATGCTGATAGTGAGGCCAATGCGACGGCTACAGGATCGTTCACATATAGCCAGACTGGGGGCTATAGAATCTTCATTTTCAC
>Ga0222714_10001122_pt1 | contig 30326 bp, 35 predicted proteins | sample C33_3DmetaG_FD_165048 | JGI IMG/M metagenome (GOLD analysis project Ga0222714, IMG submission 165048) | Estuarine water microbial communities from San Francisco Bay, California, United States - C33_3D | ecosystem: Environmental > Aquatic > Marine > Unclassified | place: USA: California... | reverse complement strand
TTGATGCCGCTAACACAGCACAAACCCATGCTGAAGGTGCCTTTACACAAGCAAATACAAATTCAACAACTGATTATACTAATGTTTCTGTAACAGGCGGAACTTACGGTAATGCAAGTTATATTCCTTCTGTAACTGTTGAGGCGAATGGTCGAGTTTCATCAATTTCTACAACAGCATTTAGTGCAGCCACTATTGGTGATATACTTGCACTTTCAATAGCACTAGGATAAAAGGTATAAATAGACTATTATGGCAAAACCAGCAACCAGACAACAATTTAAAGATTACTGTTTACGCAGACTAGGTCATCCAGTCATTGAAATCAATGTGGATGATGACCAAATAGAGGATCGTATAGACGATTCATTACAATTTTTTCATGATTACCACTTTGATGGCACTGAAAAAATGTATATGAAACATCAAATTACACAAGCCGATATTGACCGTAAATGGATATACACACCGGATCCTGTTATTTTTGTTACGGGTGTTATGCCATTTGATGATTCAAATTCATCAATCAATATGTTTGATTTAAGATATCAATTAAGATTACACGACTTATATGACTTTACATCGGTGTCTTATGTTTCATATGAAATTACAATGCAACATATTTCAACATTAAATTTATTATTTTCAGGTAAACCACAATTTAGATTTAATCGACATCAAAATAAACTTATGTTAGATATAGATTGGACTAGAGATGTTCAAGTTGGTGAATATGTCATTGTTGAATGTTATCGAGCTTTAGAACCAGAAACAGTTACTTTAACAGGAACTTTAACAGGAACCACATCTTCAAATGTTTTAACCGGTTCTGCAACAACTTTTGACCAAGAAGTTTTAGAAAATGATTTCATTACTCTTTCGGATGGTCAAGAAGTTCAAATTAAAAAAATTAATTCACCAACAGAAATAAGAATTGTTGGCAATTTAAGTGCCAATGTTTCAGCTGTGACTATGACAAAAGCAGGAACATCCGATGTTTGGAACGATAGATTTTTAAAACAATACGGCACCGCAAAAATAAAATATCAATGGGGAAGCAACTTAAGTAAGTTTGCTGGAATTCAAATGCCAGGTGGCGTAACTTTAGATGGACCTAGAATTATGGAGGAGGCTCAAAGAGAGATTGACAAAATTGAAGAAGAAATGCAATCATACAATGTCCTTCCATCAGAAATGTTCTATGGGTAAATAATGAATGGCAACCAATCTTTATTTCAACAATTTTCCAAAGAATATAACGTCTGAACAATTACTTGTTGAAGACCTAGTAATTGAATCACTAAAGATGTATGGCATGGATGTATTTTATATGCCACGCACATCACGAGATGTAATTGACAATATCTATGGTGAAGACCCACTTAAACAATATATTTCTGCCTTTCCCCTTGAAATGTATTTGGAAAATATTACCGGCATGGATGGAGATGGAGATTTTATTTCCAAATTTGGTTTAGAAATACGAGATGAAATATCTTTATTAGTTTCTCGTAGAAGATTCCAGTCTATTGCAAATCAAACACGGCCTAATGAAGGCGATTTAGTTTTTGTTCCTGTAATTAATGGTTTTTTTGAAATTACATTTGTAGAACACGAAGATAATCAAGCAATGTATCACACACTTGGTCGTGGTCGTGGCGGTAATGTTTATTTGTATGCTCTTAAACTTAAACAACACGTATTTTCTAATGAAATTATTGAAACGGGAGTTTCTGATATTGATAATAACATTAGAGATTACTATCCAAGAACAAAACTTTCTTTATCAACAATGACTTCTGGTAAATTTGTTAATGATGAAATTGTTTACCAAGGAACAGATTTAGCAAATGCAACGGCACAAGCTGTTGTTTACGACTTCTATCCTAACACACATATTGATATAATTAGAGTTCAAGGAAAATTTACAGCCGCCAATGTTATAGGCGCTACATCCAGTTCAGTAGGGGTTGTATCTGTTGCGGATGATACCGCTTACATGAATACAGCATTTAATGATGATATTGATAATATGTTTATTGAGGGTGAATCGGATTCAATCATTGACTTTACGGAAAGCAACCCGTTTGGTGAAGCCTAAAGATAAAATGAGAAAATAAATGTTAGGTAATGCACATTTTTATAATCGAACCATTCGAAAAGTTGTTGTGGCTTTTGGCACAATGTTTAATGATATTCTTATTAAACGATACACTAAAGATGGTTCAACAGCAAAAGAACAGTTCAAAGTTCCGTTGTCCTATGGCCCAAAAGAAAAATATTTAACACGAATTACCTCTGATCCAAATTTAACAAAATCGGTGGCAACAGTTGTTCCTCGCATTTCATTTGATTTAACTGGAATGGAATATGACTCAAGTAGAAAACAACTATCAACACTACAAAATTTTGCAGCTAATAATTCTACAAATATAAAGACACAATATGTTCCTGTTCCATATAATTTTGAATTTTCATTATCAATCTTTGTAAGAAATACCGAAGATGGCACACAAATACTAGAACAAATATTGCCATTTTTTACACCAGATTTTAATGTAACTGTTGACTTCATATCAAGCATGACTCAACATTATGATATGCCTGTTATACTCAATTCTGTTACACCAAGTGTGGACTATGAAGGTGATGGAACAACAACACGACTGATTATGTGGGACTTGTCATTTACGGCAAAAGGGTATATTTGGCCGCCAGTTAAAGAAGGTAAATATATTCGTCAAGCAAATACAAATTTACATATTGAAACATCAAGTAGAACATCACAAAAAATATATGTTGATTATGCAAACGGTTCAGGTTATTTTGCCGATGAAGAAACAATATTTGTGACAACAACCATAAATGGTGGCAATAAAGATAAAACAGGTGATTTAGCTTACTTTAGCAATTCTAACAATGGAATCATTGTGGTTAATAACCTAAATAAATTAATAGAAGCTAATGATATAATTGTGGGTGCAACATCAAATGCAAGTTATAATGTTTCCAGTGTTGATAGTGATCCATTAAAAACAGTTATCATCATTACAACTCCAGATCCAATTTCTGCCAATGCAGATGATGATTATGGATTTACAGAAACAATTACTGAGTGGCCGTTTACATAATGAGTAAATCAGAAGACATTTTATCCGATGTTCTTAATATAGAGAATGATAAGGAACAAAATATTGAAACTCTTCCTGTGGTGGAAGAAAAAAAAGATATTGTTCCTGTTGAAGAAGTAGCTGAGCAAGACACACAGTTTGCTCGTGATAACATCAAAACTCTTATTACAAAAGGCAATGTTGCCTTAGACAATCTTTTAGCTGTTGCAAGAGAGTCAGAACACCCTCGTGCATATGAAGTAGCTGCAACAATGATTAAAAATTTATCCGATTCAAATAAAGATTTGCTTAATATACAAAAAACAAGAAAAGAATTAACCAAAAATGATGAAAATGTTGTAGGAAATACAAAAAATATGAATATCGACAAGGCTGTTTTTGTAGGATCCACAACGGAACTTGTGAAATTTTTAAAGAACAAACAGGAAGAATAAATAATATTATGGAAACATTAATCAATTTATTAAAAAAGGTATTATCTGATACATTCACATTTTATGTTAAAGCACACAATTTTCATTGGAATGTAGAAGGAGCTAACTTTCCTCAATATCATGAATTCTTTGGTACTGTTTATAAAGAATTACATGACGCTGTTGATATTATTGCTGAACAAATACGAGCATTAGATTCATATGCGCCTGGAACAATGGCTGAGTTTCTTGAACTTACCGATATACAAGAAGAATCCGAAAAACTAACAGCTGTTGAAATGTCTTCTAAACTAAACGAAGATAATAACAAATTAGTTAATACTTTAGAATTGTGTGATAAACTTGCAAATCAATTTGAACAGATTGGACTTTCTAATTTTTTACAAGACCGAATAGACAAACATAAAAAACTAGGTTGGATGCTTAGAAGTGTAGCTAAGAATGTGTAACTATGAATTAAGACAAGCTGGAAAAAAACAAATAATGAAAACGGTGACTGAAGAAACTAAAAGAAAAATATCTTTGTCAAATAAAGGTCAAAAAAGAACCGAAGAACAAAGAAAATATATTTCCTTAAGGACAAAACAGGCACTACAAGATAAGGCGTAAGTCATGGCTGAAACCGGATATCTAGGAAATATAAGACTAAAACAGGTCGGGGTTGAATTAACATATTCAATAGACCAAGTAGAAGAAATTCTCAAGTGTCAACATGATCCTGTATATTTTATTAAAAACTATGTACAGATTGTAAATGTGGATCACGGTTTGGTGCCTTTTGATATGTGGCCGTTTCAAGAAAAAATGGTTCGTTCATTCCACGAGAATCGTTTTAACATTGCAAAGATGCCTCGGCAGTGTGGTAAAACAACAACTTCTGTTGGTTACATGTTGTGGTCTGTTCTTTTTAATGAAGAATATACAATAGGTATTCTTGCTAATAAAGGCTCACTCGCAAGAGAAATTTTAAGCCGATTACAAAAGGCTTATGAATATTTACCTTTATGGTTACAACAAGGAATTGTAGTTTGGAACAAAGGTAATATAGAATTAGAAAATGGTTCTAAGATTTTTGCCTATGCAACATCAGCATCTGGTGTTCGAGGCGGAACTTATAATTTGGTGTTTTTGGATGAATTTGCTTTCGTTCAACATAACATGGCTTTAGATTTTTTCCAGTCAACATATCCTGTGATATCGTCTGGTCAAACAACTAAAGTAATTATTGTTTCAACACCAAATGGATTGAATCTATTTTATAAAATGTGGGTTGACGCTGAAGAAGGTCGTTCAACTTATAAACCACTAGAAATTCATTGGTCAGATGTACCGGGCCGTGATGAAAGGTGGAAAGAAGAAACAATACGAAACACGAGTGAAGAACAATTTCGTGTTGAATTTGAAACAGAGTTTGTAGGTTCTTCTGCTACACTCATTTCAGGAGTGAAGTTAAGAAGTTTAGCATTTAGAAATCCAATCCGTCATGACGATGGATTGGATATCTATGAAGAACCAAAAAAAGGTCATTTGTATATAGCGTCTGTTGATTGTGCTGAGGGGGTAAATTTAGATTACTCAGCTATTAATGTGGTCGATGTCACAGAAACGCCATATAGACAAGTGGCAAAATATCGTAGCAATAAGTTACCGTTGATGTTCTTTCCAACGATAATTTATAAAATTGGTACGATATATAATGACGCTTTTGCGTTAGTTGAAACAAATAATATAGGTCAACAAGTGGTTGATACTTTACACTATGACCTAGAGTATGAGAATATCTATAAGTTAGACCATCACCATATAAAGGGTCAAACAATATCTGGTGGTTTTAAAAGAAGCTCTACATTTGGTATCAAAACTACCAAATCAGTTAAAAAAATAGGGTGTGCTAACTTAAAAACGTTAATTGAAAATGATAAACTCATACTTAATGACTTTGATACTATTGCAGAATTGAATACCTTTGCCAGAATACGAGATTCTTATGCGGCTGAAGAAGGCAATCATGATGATTTAGTAATGGGATTAGTGCTTTTTGGTTGGTTAACAGCACAACAAATGTTTAAAGATGAAACAGATGTTGATGTAAGGAAACAGTTACTTAAAGAACAAAACATGTTAATTGACGAAGAACTAACACCAGTTGGAGTATTTGATGATGGTCGGAAAGAAGAAGTGGAAGTAGATTCAGGAGATATATGGTCTAAAAGTGGTTTAGCAGATAGATATCCACCTTCAACTTTCTAAAAAACTAAATAGAGTATAATTAAAAAAAATATTGACCCATTTATTAAAGGAGTAATCCAATGGCATTTCAGCTCTCACCAGGTGTAAATGTATCAGAAATTGACCTGACTACAATTGTACCTTCCGTTGCCACCTCAATTGGTGGTTTTGCTGGAAAGTTTGCTTGGGGTCCAGTTGGTGAAATCATCACAATTTCTGATGAAGTTCGTCTTGCAGATACACTTGGCAAGCCTAACAGTAATAATTATGAATACTGGTTCTCTGCCGCTAGCTTTTTAGCGTATTCTAACAATTTAAAGGTTGTCCGTGCTTACGGTGCAGATACATATTCTGCTACTGCAAACGGTTCACCTAATGTAATAATTAAAAATGATGATGATTGGGAAGCTAACTGGTCTGGTGGCGCAAATACTTACGGTACTTTTGCATCTAGATATCCAGGCGTTTTAGGTAATTCACTTAAAGTATCAGTTGCTGACGCTAACACATATACAGGTTGGGCATATTCCTCACAATTCACAGATGCACCAGGCACATCAACATATGTATCTAGTGCTGGTGGTTTAAGAGACGAACTCCATGTTATTGTTATTGACGAAGATGGTCAATTTACAGGAACACAAGGAACCGTATTAGAAAAATATGCTTTTGTATCTAAAGCCTCAGACGCTAAAGACGACTCAGGCAATACAAACTATTATAAAAATGTAATTGCAAATAAATCAAAATATATTCACTGGATGTCACATGCAGCTGATGGTAGCAATTGGGGTTCAGCTTCTTCTGGTACAACATATGCTAACTTAACATCTAATGTAACCGTTTCACTTGCTGCTGGTGCTGATGGAACAATATCTACTGCTAATGTGGTTACTGCTTACGACAAGTATGACAATGCAGACTCAGTTGATGTTAATTTGATTGTTTCTGGTCCTGCTGATGCAACAGTTGCAGCTGACTTAATTACAATGTGTGAAACAAGAAAAGATTGTGTGGCCTTCTTATCACCAGAAAAAGCAGATGTTGTTGACAATGCTGGTTCTGAAGTAACAGATGTTAAGGCATATAGAAACAGTTTAACCTCATCTTCATATGCTGTTATTGATTCTAACTGGAAATACATGTATGACAAGTACAATGATGTATATCGTTGGGTACCTTGTAATGGTGACATTGCCGGTTTAGCTGCAAGAACAGACCTCGAAAGAGACCCATGGTTCTCACCTGCTGGTCCAAATAGAGGTATTATGAGAAATGTTCTTAAACTTGCATGGAATCCTACAAAAACAAACAGAGATGACCTTTATGTCAAAGGTATTAATCCTGTTGTAACATTCCAAGGTGAAGGTACGCAATTATTTGGCGACAAAACAATGTTATCTAAACCATCAGCGTTTGATAGAATTAATGTTCGCCGATTATTCATAGTTTTAGAGAAAGCAATTGCTCGTGCTGCTCGTTTTTCAATGTTTGAATTCAATGACCAGTTTACAAGAGCTCAATTTGTAAACCTTGTTGAACCATATTTGAGAGATATTCAAGGTCGCCGTGGTATCACTGACTTCCGTGTTGTTTGTGATGAATCAAACAATACAGGTGAGGTTATTGATAGAAACGAATTTGTTGGTGACATTTATATCAAACCTGCACGGTCTATTAACTTTATTCAACTCAACTTTGTTGCAGTGAGAACAGGTGTCTCATTTGATGAAGTTGTTGGACAGTTCTAATAAATAGAGAAAACAGGAGAAAAAAATGGCATTTAATGTAAACGAATTTAGAAGTCAAATGGTTGGAGACGGTGCTCGTCCTAATCTGTTTGAAGTTTCTATGCCTTTCCCTGCGTTCTCTGGACCAGGGAACGCTCAAACAAAACTCACGTTCATGTGTAAAACTGCTCAATTACCAGGTGCTACACTTGGTGTTGTTCCAGTTCAATACTTTGGTCGTGAATTAAAGTTTGTGGGTAATAGAACTTTCGCAGATTGGACAATTTCTGTGATTAATGATGAGGACTTTGTTGTTCGTAACGCCTTCGAAAGATGGATGAACGGCATCAACAGTCACAATCTTAATGTAAGAAATCCAGTGGCTCTTTCACCAGGCGGTTACACCGTTGATGGTGAAGTAACTCAATATGGTAAAGCAGGCAATAACCTAAAAAGATATAGGTTTGTTGGTTTGTTTCCTTCTGATATTACACCTATTGATGTAGATTGGGGTGCAAATGATACAATGGAAGAATTTGCAGTTACTTTATCTTATCAATGGTGGGAATCAATCGAAGACGGTGTTGTGTAATAGGATGGGGTTCTACCCCATCTCTATTTTTTTATAGGATGATAAATTATTATGGCGATTAAACTATTCGGATTCACTTTAGGCAAAAAAGACGTTGTAGACATACAATCTCCTGACCAGCCTTCTTTTACTCTTCCAAATGAGGCAATGGATGACGGTGCAGTTACCGTTACACAAAACGCTTATTATGGAACATATGTTGATTTGGAAGGTTCAGTTCGTAATGAAATTGAACTCATTACTCGATATCGAGAAATGTCAAATCATCCAGAGCTTGAAATGGCGATTGATGACATTGTAAATGAGTCAATCACACATGACGAATCAGGCAAATCTGTTGATATTCGATTAGACAATCTTCAACAACCAGACCCAATCAAGAAAAAAATACGAGAAGAATTTAACAATATATTAAGAATGTTAAACTTCAATAATCTTGCTGATGATTTATTTAAAAGATGGTATATTGATGGTCGAATTTACTATCACGTTGTTGTTGATGAATCAAGACCTAAAGAAGGTATTAAAGAATTAAGATATATTGACCCTCGCAAAATAAGAAAAGTTCGTGAAATTAAAAAAGATAAAGACTCAAAAACTGGCGCTTTAATTATTAAATCGTTGGCTGAGTATTATGTCTATAATGAAAAAGGACAATCAACTCAATCATATGGGGCAAGTTTAAATCAAGGGTTAAGAATTGCACCAGAATCAATTATTAATGTGAATTCTGGACTAATGGATGCTAAGAATACATTTGTTATTTCTTATTTACATAAGGCTATTAAGCCGCTCAATCAGCTAAGAATGATTGAAGATGCTATTGTTATTTACAGATTATCAAGAGCCCCTGAAAGACGAATATTCTACATCGATGTTGGTAACCTACCAAAAGGCAAAGCCGAACAATATTTAAGAGATGTGATGCTTAAATATCGTAACAAAATGGTTTATGATGCTTCCACTGGTGAGTTAAGAGATGATAGAAAACACATGTCAATGTTAGAGGACTTTTGGTTACCAAGACGAGAAGGCGGCAAAGGTACAGAGATTACTACTTTACCAGCAGGACAAAATCTTGGCGAATTGGAAGATGTAAAATATTTTAGAAATAAACTATTACAATCTTTGGGTGTTCCTATTTCTCGTTTAGAACCCCAGCAAGGCGGTATGATTGGTCTAGGTCGTTCAACAGAAGTAACAAGAGATGAGGTTAAATTTGGTAAATTTATTACCAGATTAAGAAATAAGTTCTCACAAATATTTGATAATGCACTTAAAATACAATTGGTTTTAAAGGGTATATGTTCGCTTGAAGAATGGAGTAAATTTCAAGAATCAATATATTATGATTACCTTAAAGACAACAACTTTACAGAATTAAAAGAAGCTGAACTGCTTCGTGAAAGAATCAATCTTCTTAATATTGTTGACCCATATATTGGTCGTTATTATTCAACCGGTTGGGTTAAGAAAAACATTCTTCAAATGTCAACAGAAGACATTCAATCAATGGAAAAAGAAATAGAAGATGAACAAGAATCTGGTGTTCAATTTGGACAAAGTGAAGCTGATCCTAATCAGTATCCACCAGAAGATAATACACAAGAGAATTCTAATACAGAATCAGAAACACCCGAACTTGATAACGATGTAATTAAGTTTGGTGGTATAAATAGAAACTAGGAGAATTATTATGGTAGATATTGTTGATGTAGTAAATCAAATAGCAGCGGCTCAAAGTTCTGATGCTAAAGATAGTTTGCATAATATTTTGTCACAAAAAGCATTTGGTGCTTTAGAAACAAAAAAACAAGATATTGCAAAAAATTTATTTGCTTCTGGTGAAGAACATCCAGAAAATTCAGAAGAAGACTTAGATGTTGAAGTTCAGGATCCAGCAGAAACACCAGTTGAAGATTCTGAGAATGAGGGTGAAGACCTTGATACAGACTATGAAGTTTAAATTAAGAGATTAAATGAAAACTTTAGACGATTTTAAAAATATAGAACAGATGTTTCTTAACGAAGATATCGACATTAAAAAGTTCGATATTCTTGTTCGTGCTGGTTTAGCGGATAAAACTAAAATACAAAGGCTGCATCGCATCTTAGAAAAGATGAAAGAAGAAAGACCTGTATTTAATCCAACCGAAAGAAGGCTTCTACAAGATTTATTTAATAAAATGGTTGGTCTTTTAACAGACAATCAACAAATGTTTCAAAGAACTCGCCGTGCGGTAAGAGAAGAAGTAGATTCAATTGAAACAGAACCTATTATTGAAGCAAAAGATAAAAAAGGTCCAACTGATCCACCATTTGTATTGCTTCTAAAAAGAAAATCATTTAGACCTTATCCAAATGGCATGAAAATTGCTTTATATTACAATGCAAAACTTGATAGATATTTTACTGTTCCTTATAGTGCTAAAGGATTTGAAACTCCTATACAAGCCGAAGACAAAAATGACATAAATAGTGCTGTATTAGAAGAAAGCGTAATGGATCAATTACACTCTATTGTTAAAAATAAACAATCTAAGAGTGTAAAGTTTGCAAATGGACAAACACGAAAGGTTGACCATTATACAGCATCAGCTATGACAAATGTTCACAAGGCATTAAAACCCGAGAACAAACAAAAATATGCAGATTTGGCACATAAAAGTCCAGAACATTTTATGAAGGCTTCAGATTTTGCATTTAAGGCTCATGCTAAAAAATGAGCATTATAGATTCGTTATTAGATAATAAATTAAACGAAGCTAAAGAAAAGATTATTGCTCGTTTAAATGAACTGTCTGCAAAATATCTTGATGAAGCTAAAAAATATGTAGCTGCTGGCGAAATAGATAAAGAAGAATTAGAGGAAGCTTATAAACGCAATCCAAACATTATTCGTATGGGGCGTATTAAAAAGATTCGTAAAAGAATTCGAAGAAATGCAAAAGGCCGTATTACTGTTCAAAAAAATAGAAGACGGTCTGCTATTAAAGGATATAGAATATCAGGCAATACGGTAAGAAGGGTTCCAGCCACTGTTAGATTAAGAAAGGCTCGTTTATTAAAGCGTGCATGGAAAACAACAAGAAGAGCGAAACTACGCCGTTCTTTGATTAAAAGAAGAATGTCAATGCGTAGAAGAAGTTCATTAGGATTAAAATAAAAATATGTCATACGAATTAACAAATAGATTACACAGTTCTTCAATTTTGAGAATAACTGGCGCTGGTACAACCACAGTAGCTCTTTCTGATTTAGAATCATCTGTGGCTGAAACAGTAACAGAGGCTTCATTTAAGAAGATTTTATGGACAACAAATGGTAACATTGCAATTAGTAGAGGCGCTACAGTTGTTGCAACACTCTTTAATTCGGGTGAAATGCACTTTGATGAATTAGGATATGCGTTAGCTAACAATGCAACTGGTAACATCTCAATCACGGTTACAACAGGCGGTACAGCTGTATTTGAAATCACTAAACAGGCAACTTACGATCCTGCATTAGAAGGAATGTAATATGAAACTCATAACAGAAACTATAGAAAATGTAAAATTTCTTACAGAAGAAAAAAATGGTAAGAAAAAATTATACATTGAAGGAACATTTCTAGTTGGCGATACAATTAATCGCAACAATAGAATGTATAAAATGGACACACTTAGAACCGAAGTTAATAGGTATAATGAGGAGTATATAAAAACAAATCGTGCCTTAGGTGAATTAGGACATCCTGATACACCAACTATTAACTTAGAAAGAGTGTCTCATAAAATTGTTTCAATGAGTGAAGATGGAAATACATTTTATGGCAAGGCTCAAATTTTAGAAACTCCTTATGGAGACATTGTTAAGAATTTTCTTGAAAATGATGTTAGCATTGGTGTTTCTTCTCGAGCTTTAGGTTCAGTCGTGCCAACTAAAGAAGGATACAATTTAGTGCAAGATGATTTGAAACTTGCTACAGCGGCTGATATTGTTGCAGACCCGTCTGCACCTGGTGCTTTTGTAAATGGCATCATGGAGAACAAAGAATGGATGTTCGTTGAAGGACGCTTCGTTGAAGCGGATTTTGACCGTGCCAAAAAAGCAATCAGAAAAGCATCAGCCAGAGAAATCGAAGCAGTTGCTTTGAAATTATTTGAAAACTATTTACGAAAACTTTAAAATTATAAATATAAGATAAATCATAAGGAGAATCCTAATGGCAACAAATAAACTTATGGAAGCTGCTGCTGATATCCTTGCACATAGTAAGGCTCAGGCTCCAGCAATGCCTCCACAAAAGTTACCAGGCGAGGTGCATGATTTAGGCGGTCCTAAAAATACCGACTCTAAACCTCTTGACGATTCAAATAAATTGAATCTTCAATCACCTGATAATTCAGAAAAGAATAAAGCAACAATCAAAGCTAAACCATCTGCTGCTTCCGCTAAAATGGAAGACAAAGAGGTTGAAGTGGAAGAAGATATCATTGAAGAAGAAGATTTAGAGGAAGCTAAACATAAAGCTAAGTCTAAAGACGATGATGAAGATGATACCGAAGAAGAAGAAGAAAAAGTAGAAGAATCTTGGAAGAAAAAAATGAAAGAAGATGTTGACGCAATGTTTGCTGATGATGAAACTATTTCAGAAGAATTCAAGACTAAAGCTTCTACAGTTTTTGAAGCTCGTGTCCATGACCGTGTTACACAAATAACAGAAGAAATTGAAGCTGATTATGCTAATCAGTTACAAGAAGCTGTTGAAACAATTAAACAAGATTTAACAGAAAAAGTAGATGACTACCTTTCATATGTTGTAGAACAATGGATGGCTGACAACGAAATTGCTATTGAATCTGGTTTACGTTCTGAATTAACAGAAGAATTTATCGCAGGTATGCGTAATCTATTCACAGAACATTATATTGATGTTCCTGCTGAAAAAGTTGATTTGGTTGACGAGTTAGCTAATAAAGTTGAAGAACTTGAAAGCAAACTTAACGAAGAAATTGAGCGTGGTGTTGAATATAAAAAAGAACTTATTGAGTCACGCAAAAATGAAATTACTCGTGAAATGACAGAAGGTTTAACTGATACTCAAGTTGAAAAAATTAAATCACTTGCAGAAAGTGTTGAATTCTCCACAGAGGACGAATACAAAGCAAAACTTGAAACTATCCGTGAAAATTACTTCCCATCAGGTGTTAAAAAAGCTGATGCTGACCAATTACACGAGAATGTAGAAGCTGAAACAGCCGAAGAAAAGAAAATTTCTGATCCTTTCGTAGCTGCTGTTTCTCAAGCTATTAGTAAAACAAAGAAATAATTTAGGAGAATAAAATGTATTTGTCCGAAGGTTTACAAACAAAATGGGCAGGTGTGCTAGAACATCCAGATTTAGCACCTATTACTGACCCTTACAAGAAAGCGGTTACGGCTGTTATTCTTGAAAATCAAGCTACAGAGATGACAAAAAGTAACATGATTACTGAAGCATCTCCAGCAAACTCTGCTGGTACAGGTGGTTTTGGTGGCGGTGCTACTGCTACTGGTCCAGTTGCTGGTTTTGATCCGATTCTAATCTCTTTAGTTCGCCGTTCATTACCAAACTTAATTGCATATGATGTTGCTGGTGTTCAACCAATGACAGGTCCTACAGGCCTTATCTTTGCAATGCGTTCATTATACGAAGGCCAATCAGGTCCTGAAGCATTCTACAACGAAGCTAATACAGGCTTTGCTGGTGTAGGTACTGCTCAAACAGGTATCACAGTTGGTGCAGCTGCTGCTAACACATTCGTAGGCAATGCGGCTGCTGTTGCTGCTATGACTACAGCTCAGGCTGAAGCTGGTATCGCTAATGACACATTTGCAGAAATGGCATTCTCAATTGAGAAAGTGACTGTTACTGCTAAAACACGTGCTCTTAAAGCTGAATATTCTATTGAATTAGCACAAGACCTTAAAGCAGTTCATGGTCTTGACGCTGAAACAGAATTAGCAAATATTCTTTCATCTGAAATTCTTGCTGAAATTAACCGTGAAGTTGTAAGAACTATTTACTCTGTTGCTAAAACAGGATGTCAAACAGGCACTACTGCTTTAGGTACATTTGATTTAGACACAGACTCAAATGGTCGTTGGATGGTTGAGAAAATTAAAGGTCTTGCTTTCCAACTCGAAAGAGAAGCTAACGCGATTGCAAAATTAACACGTAGAGGAAAAGGTAACGTAGTTATCTGCTCAAGCGATGTTGCTTCTGCTCTTGCTATGGCAGGTCTTTTAGATTACAACCCAGCACTACAATCACAAACTAACTTAACAGTTGATGATACAGGCAATACATTTGCTGGTACATTATTTGGTCGCGTTAAAGTGTATGTTGATCCATATGCTCCAGTTAATGCTACTAAAGAATTTGCTGTAGTTGGTTACAAAGGTTCTAATGCTTATGACGCTGGTCTATTCTACTGCCCATATGTTCCACTACAAATGGTTCGTGCAGTTGATACAGGTACTTTCCAACCGAAAATTGGCTTCAAAACCAGATATGGACTTGTTGCTAACCCATTCGCAGAAGGTACTAACCAAGGTTCTGGCGGTCTAACAGCATTATCTAACAACTACTACCGCGCCTTTAAAGTCGCGAATTTGATGTAAGATTAGTTTTTAGATTTATGTTTCACGAAAAGATACCCGCTTCGGCGGGTATTTTTTTATCCATCATTCTAAAAAAAGATAGCATAAATATACCATAACAATTTTGTGAGATTTTAAATGGCTGTTACAGATAGAAATCCGGTTAATCCAAATTTTTTACAACCAAATAAGTATATTCTCAACTTCTCTAGGTTGCCTAATATACAATATTTTTGTCAAGCTGTCTCTGTGCCTGGGATTTCAATGTCAGAAACACCTCAACCCACTCCTTTTGTGGACATATTTGCGCCAGGAGATAAAGCCATTTATGACCTATTAAATGTAACTTTTTTAATTGATGAAAGAATGACTTCATGGATAGAAGTACATGATTGGATTCGTGCTATGACTTTTCCAGAAGATTTTGAAGATTATGTTTCATTAGGCAAATTAAACAAACAAGTAACAAGAGTTCAAACAAAAAAACCACAATATTCAGATGCTACATTAACTATGTTGTCTTCATCAAATCAACCATACATTCGAATAAAGTTTTTTGAATGTTTTCCTACCACCCTATCAACATTTATTATGTCTTCATCGGATAGTCCCGATACATTGCTTACCGCAGATGCTACTTTTCGGTACACTTACTACGATATCGAAAAAGTTTATTAAAAACGCTTGACATTTGATTGCCATTCAATTATAATATAATAATTGGAGGACTATACATTTATGAAACAACTTGAAGAATTATTAGAAATGTGGAAAAAAGATTCTGAACTGGATAGAACAGAACCAGGTAAAGAACTCTCAAAGATACCACAATTACATAGCAAATATTTAAACATACTTTCTCGTCATAGATTGCTTTCTAAGGAATGTGAATTTAAATTAAATAAAATTCGTAGACTGAAATGGGAATATTATACTGGTAAATTAGATGATGATGAATTAAAAAAATATGGATGGGAACCATTTCCATATGTTCTTAAGGCTGAACTATCTACTTACTTAGAAAGTGATGATGATATTAATAAACAAAAAGCATCAAAAACATTACATGATGAAATTGTTACTGTGTGTGAAGCTATATTAAAAGAAATTCATAGTAGAACCTTTCAGTTAAAATCATTTATTGATTGGGAAAAATTTATCCAAGGCGTATAATGTCCGATATAATTCTTCACAAATTAAACGAGTCCTATTTACAAGTTGAGTGTGAACGACACTTCGCTCAAGAACTTTCCGATTACTTCACATTCTTTGTGCCTGGTTATCAGTTCACACCAGCATACAAAATGCGAGCTTGGGATGGAAAGATTAGGCTTTTAGATTTAAGAAACTCTACCATATATCATGGTCTTACACCATATATACAAAAGTTTTGTGAAGAACGAAATTATAAATTAGAAATTGATAAAGATGTCGATTCAACTGAAGAATTTTCCGTTCATGAAGCCAAAACATTTATTGAATCTCTTAATCTTCCCTATGAGGTCCGTGATTATCAAATTAAATCTTTTATTACTGGAATTCGCAATAAAAGGGTTCTCCTACTGTCTCCAACAGCGTCTGGTAAATCTTTAATACTATACTTAATGGTTGCATATCTCCAAAGCATAGACTTTAAGAAAGGGTTAATGATTGTACCAACCACATCACTGGTTGAACAAATGTATACTGATTTTAAATCATATGGTTATGATTCAGATAAACATTGCCATCGACAATACTCAGGTAAAGACAAACACACAAATAACTTTTTAACAATTACAACATGGCAATCAATTTATAAAAATTCACCAGAGTATTTTGAACAATTCGATTTTGTATTGGGTGATGAAGCTCACCAATTTAAAGCAAAATCTTTAACAACAATTATGTCTGGTTGTATTAGTGCTAAATATAGAATAGGTACAACTGGCACATTAGATGGTACACAAACACACCGACTTGTATTAGAAGGTCTATTTGGTCCTGTTTATCGTGCTACAACCACCTCTGAACTAATTGAACAAAAACATTTGGCGGAATTTCAAATTAAATGTTTAATATTGAAGTATGCAGAATCTCTTTGTAAACAAGCCAAAGATTGGGACTATAATGCTGAAATAAATTTTATTGTTCAAAACAAAGCACGAAATGAATTTATAAAAAATTTAGCTTTATCTCTAAACGGCAATTCATTAATTCTTTTTCAATTTGTTGAAAAACATGGAAAAGATTTATATGAAATAATTAAAGATAAAGCAAAGAAACGTAAAACGTTTTTTGTTTTTGGCGGAACAGAAACGGAAGCTCGTGAATCGGTTCGTTCAATTACCGAAAAAGAAAAAGATGCAATTATTGTAGCTTCATATGGTACTTTTTCTACAGGCATAAATATAAGGAACCTACACAATATTATATTTGCCTCGCCAAGTAAATCTCGTATTCGTAATTTACAATCAATAGGCCGAGGATTGAGAGTTGGTGATAATAAAGAAATAGCAACTTTATTTGATATTGCTGATGATTTTAGAATTGGTAAATTTACCAATTACACATTAAAACATTTTATTGAAAGAATGAAAATATATGATGATGAAAAGTTCAAATACAAGTTCTACAACATCGAGCTCAAAAATGGATGAAACACTTAACATAAAAGTTGTCCGTCTCCAATCAGGTGAAGATGTTATCGCCGATGTTATATCTGACGATAACAATACAATTCTTCAGAACCCAATGGTTGTTTTACTTAAAAGGTCCAAGACCGGTTCGGTAATGATGATGGTGCCATGGTTGCCAGTTGAACTTATTTCTGATAATATAGCTACACTAAACAATTCAGAAATTCTTACATACACAAATCCAAAAGAAAGTTTAGTTGAGTTTTATTTACATATGGTTGAAGAGGTTAAAATTGAAACCAAAAACAGTGACAAAGCTCTTAACCAAAAAACAAAAGATTTTAAAATGAGTCGGTCATACGAAAGTGAATATGATTTAGACCTTGAAGATAATATAACAACAATTGATGAACTTGTTGAACACATGAGTAATACTAAAGGCAAAAAAACACTACATTAATGTTAGACTTTAATAATGATAATTTGAATATGGTCTCAAAAATTATAGTGCATAATTTAACACCAGACTTACTTCCTAAAAAATGGATAGAAAGAAATAATTCTAATCCTATGTTTGGTCACTGTCATACAGCTTCAGCTTGTTTACAAAAAATATTTGGAACAAAACAACTCAAACTTCAGCGAGCATTAGATGATGATGGTATATGGCACTGGTGGTGTATAGATAAGAATTCAAACATAATAGATTTAACCGCTGAACAATACTATTTGGAGAATAGATGCCCTCCTTATGATAAAGGACAAAAGGCATCAATGTTAGGATTTGATTATAGAAAACGTGTATTGTTATTGTTGGATAGGATCCAGGAGGTCCTACCTCATCAGCAACACTAATATTCTAAACTATAAATGAGAGAATGTCAAGGCCTAAACCAGGCAAACATGAGAGAAGGTATATAATGGCAAAAAAAGAAAAACACTATGTAAATAATGCAGATTTCCTAAAAGCATTGATTGAGTATAAAAAGAACTGTGATGAAGCTGATAAACAAAAAAAGATTCAACCACAAGTTCCAAATTATGTCGGTGAATGTTTTTTAAAAATTGCAGAACACCTTTCACGCAAACCAAACTTTGCATCATATTCATTTAGAGATGAAATGATTGCTGATGGTATTGAAAATTGCATGATGTACTTTCGCAATTTTAATCCAGAAAAATCTAAAAATCCGTTTGCATATTTTACACAAATTATTTACTATGCTTTTCTTCGTAGAATTACACGAGAGAAAAAGCAATTGTATGTAAAATATAAAGCTACAGAGCAAATTGGTATATTAGATGAATATGAATTGCTTGAGGACGGTGACGGAAATACAAGACAATTTGAATTGTATGATAACATATCTGAGTTTATTCATAATTTTGAAGAATCAAAGAAAAAGAAAAAAGAATTAAAGGTAAAAGGGGTAGATAAGTTTTTAGATGAATAAACAATTGCCTCTTATATTATTAACATGTGTTATGATGTGGTCATGTTCTGGATTATTTGTAAAATGTGATGTTAATGATCCAAACTATATTAAAGAATGTAAACATATACCAGTTTTTAAGGAATCTTTTTAATGAACAAAAACCAACTAGAAGCTTTAAAAATAAGACACAAAGACCTTGATGAACAAATTAAAAAAGGATATTCAAAATATCTTGCTGATGCAAATTTGAACAAAATGAAAATAGAGAAACTCCAATTAAAAGATAAAATAGAAAAACTATCAAAAAAATTATAATATGAAACTTGCTATATTAGGTGATTGCCATTTTGGCATGCGTGGAGATTCTATTATCTTCCATAAATATATTGAAAAATTTTATAACAATATCTTTTTTCCATATCTAAAAGAAAATAACATTGACACCATTTTTCAAATGGGGGATTTGTTTGACCGCCGAAAATTTATAAACTTTAATTCACTATATCTTTGCCGAAAATATTTTTTTGACAAGATACAAAAAAACAATATTACATTTTATTCGATGCTAGGCAATCATGATATTACCTATCGAAACACACTAGAAGTAAACTCGTCACAATTATTATTAAACGAATATAAAGAATTTACAATTTATGATGAATTTACAACAAAAGAATTTGATGGAGTATCAATAGATATTGTTCCTTGGCTTTGTGATGAAAATGAAAATGAAATTCTTGAAAAGATAAAACAAAGCCGGTCACAAATATGTTTTGGTCATTTTGAGATTCAAGGTTTTGAAATGGACAAGGGCAACATTTCACAAACGGGTATTGACAAAACCATTTTAGACAAATATGATATTGTACTATCTGGTCACTTTCACCATAAATCAGATAATGGCCATATTTTTTATGTTGGTACACCAACTCAAATGACATGGGCGGATTGGAAAGATTCACGAGGATTCCACATATTTGATACAGACACAAGAAAACTTGAGTTTATAAAAAACCCGTATGAGATTTTTCATAAGATAAATTATGATGATAGAGATAAATCACTTGATGATTATAAGAGCTTTGATTTTGAAAAATATAAAGACAATTATGTAAAAGTTGTGGTATTACATAAACAAAATCCATATTTGTTTGATTATTTAACTGATAATTTATATAAAATTGGCGCAGCGGATATAGCTATTGTTGAAGACCATAATGATGATATAATTGAAAATGAAGCGGATATCATCAATCAAGCAGAAGACACAATGACAATATTGTCCAAATATATTGATAGCCTTACACTTAATGTTGATAATGAAAAATTAAAAACAATTATGCGTGAGTTATATGTTGAAGCATTACATACGGAAGAAACTGATTGATTATATTTCGCAAGGTCAGATGGAAAAATCTACTTTCAACTGGCAATTATTTTTCTGAGGTAGATTTAGATAAAACCAACAAAACATTAATTGTTGGTGTGAATGGTTCAGGCAAATCAACTTTACTTGACGCCTTATGTTTTGGTTTATTTGGCAAACCATTTCGTAATATTCCAAAAGCAAACCTAACAAATTCAATCAATGGTAAAAATTGTGAAATTGAAATTGAATTTGATACAAACAACAAATCATATAAAGTTATTCGAGGCATTAAACCAAATAAATTTGAAATATATGTAGATGGTGAAATGCTTGACCAAGATGCAGCTGTTCGAGATTATCAAGAACAATTAGAAAAGTTTGTATTGAAAATGAATTATAAATCTTTTACACAAATTGTTGTATTAGGTTCAGCTTCATTTACACCGTTCATGCAATTATCAAATAAAGATAGACGGGAGATTATTGAAGACTTATTAGATATTCAAATATTTTCTGTTATGAACAAATTAACAAAAGATAGGCTTTCGACAAACAAAGAGTTGGTTGACGATAAGCGCCACAACATTCAACTTAAACAACAACAATATGTTTTTGAAGAAAAAAGATACAAGGAACAAAAACAAAACAATGAAGAAAAGATAAAACAATATGAAACCGATATTTCTACCAACGAAATTAATATATCAAATCTCACTAAAGAAATTGAGACAATTGGATCACAAGTATCAGCGCTTCAGACGGTTGTTGAAAACCGAATCGAAACAGAAAACCGTGTAAAGAAATTTAATCAACTTGAGGCTCAAATTGAAACCAATTTATCAAAGTATAAAACTGATGTTGACTTTTTTGAACATAATGATAATTGTCCAACATGCCGACAAACAATAGAATACACGTTTAAAGAAGGACAAATTAATACACTTAAAGAAAAAATAAATGAATGTGGTCATGGTTTAACCGAACTTGATAAAAAGGTTATTGAAGAACAAAACAAATTAAATGCCATTTCTGAAAAACAAAAAGAAATACAGAAATTACAAATAAAGATTGCCACAAATTCAACATCAATTACTGAAATAAACAAATATATTAGTAGAATTAAAAAAGACATTGAAGAATTACAAAATACAAAATCAACATCTGAGGCTGAAGAACAAAAACTTAATGATTTAAAATTTGAAATTCAAACTAAAGAAAAAGAATTTAAAGATTTGCTTGAAGAAAAAACATATTATGAAGTAGCAAGTGCATTACTTAAAGACACAGGAATAAAAACAAAGATTATTAAACAATATCTTCCTGTGATTAATCGTTTAGTAAATAATAATTTGGCTAAACTAGATTTTTTTGTAAACTTTACGTTAGATGAAACATTTAAAGAATCAATTAAATCTAGATTTAGAGATGACTTTAGTTACAATAATTTTTCTCAAGGCGAAAAACAAAGAATTGATATGGCATTGATGCTTACTTGGCGAGCTGTAGCAAGACTAAAGAACTCAACAAACACCAATTTATTAATACTTGATGAAACTTTTGATTCGTCATTAGATGCAACAGGTGTTGATGAGTTGATTAAAATACTACATTCATTAGACGATGTAAACATTTTTGTCATATCACACAAAGGCGATATATTGCAAGATAAATTTGAATCAGTAATTAAATTTGAGAAAATTAAAAACTTTTCAAGGATTGTACAATGAGTGACGACAACACTTTTATCATAAACACAGAATCAGAAGAAACACAACCGGTTAAATTAGAACCGTTACCGTTATACGATGATAATCATCCAATGTTATCAAAAGAAATACCTGAATATAAAGGTGTTCTTCCTAATACATATATGTCAAATTTGGTAACTAGATTGAAAATGACAATGAGAAAATTTGGTGGCATAGGTCTATCTGCTAATCAGTGTGGCATATTTGAGCGAGTGTTTGTTATTGGTACAGATGATTATCAAATGGTTTGTATAAACCCAAAAATAATAACAAGCTCGGCAAACCATGTTAAAGAACCAGAAGGTTGCCTCTCTTTTCCCGGTTTATATCTTAAAATAATAAGGTCAAGTGAAATTGATGTTGAATATACCACAGAAAACGGAGAAGTAAAAAAAGAAAGTTTAACGGGTGTTACGGCTAGATGTTTTTTACACGAATTTGACCACATGAACGGTATCAAATTCATACAACATGTTGGACCAGTCGCTTTGAAACTAGCAAAACAAAAACAACAAAAGATGATTAAAACAATAAAGAGACAAAAAAAATAATGAGTTACTCTTGGGATCCAAAAGATGATGTAGAAGTTCAATGGCAAAAATGGTCAGAAGCTAATCCTGTGGCTGAAATGCCTGAAATTGACTTTGAAGATGTAAAACAAAAAACAATTAAAGACCTAGAATTTGTTTCTGTTATGGATGTAAAAGAATATACACTATATCAAAAGTGGTGTGAAGTGCAAGAGCGATATCCATTTGTAACAGTAAATGATTTATGGGAAGGTGAAAGAAAAGTATTAGCTGATGAAAAACAAAGACGAGCTATACAAGAAGTGACCACAAATGTTTGGAATCCAAAAGACTTAGATGATTATGCAAAATTAGAACCAGAACTTATCTACGCAAACAAACAAGATGATTTGCCTGAGCTTTGGAATGTAATACGAACATTCTCATCAACAATGAAAAACAATTCAAACATTGGTCGTAATCTTAATTTTATAGTAAAAGATAAACCGACTAAACAATATCTTGGTGTTATTTGTATTTCCTCAGACTTCTTAGACTTAACACCAAGAGATAACTTTATCGGTTGGAGTAGAGAACTTAAAACGCAAGGATCAATGATTAATCATACAGCAATTGGATCCACAATTGTTCCTCTCCAACCTTTAGGTTATAATTACACTGGCGGTAAATTATTAGCACTACTTTGTTTAGATGATAAAATACAACAAATGTGGGAAAAATTGTATGGTGATAAACTTGTTGGTGTAACCACAACATCATTGTACGGTAAAACAAAGATTGGTGGTCTATCACAATATGATAGATTGACACACTGGAAGAAAATGGGTTTCACAGCGGGTTCGGTTGCGTTTGAGCCAACTCGACCAACAAGAAAACTAATTAATCAATGGATTATGAAAAACCACACAAGAAAATATTTTGATTGGTATGTGGCTAAAAAACCTAGCGGCCAGCCACATAAACGAGACCACAAGAATAGGTCATTACAATTTGCTTATTCACACATGAAAATAGATAAATCTTTAATTCGTTCAGAACACGCAAGAGGCATTTACTTTTCGCCATTGTATGACAATACGGCTGAATTTTTAAGAGGCGAAATAGGCAAAGAAAAATTACAAAAATCTTTTGATACATCAACAGAATCCCTTGTAAATATATGGAAAGAAAAGTATGCAACCAAAAGGATAACCAGTCTAAAAGAACAAGGAAGAGTCTCCAATGAGACTTTGTTCTATGATGATTTAACTGTATTGTCTTGGGACCAAACAAAAGAAAAGTATCTGGTCCAAGTTGGTCGGTAATAATGAAATTAATGCTTGACTTTTAATAAAATATATGTATAATGGACAACATAGATTAATAAATCTGCGGAGGGTTGTAGAACATTCTAGTCTCCCCGATTAGAAGGTCAGTGCAAATCTGACACTCCGCTCCAAATTCTTAGTTAAAAATTCCAAAAAAATACTAAAAAGGGCTTGACAAATGCCCATTTTTAGTATATCCTATCCATATGATAGTGAAAAAAAGAGAAAAAATGGACGAGAATTTTTTAAAAGAATCAAAATCTCAACTTGCTAGATTAATGGCAACTGAGAATCTTCAAATAGAACACCAAAAAATATCAACAGCAAAATTTGATGTAAAAAATCGCGTGTTATATCTTCCAATTTGGACAGATATGCAAGGTTTTATATATGACTTATTGTGTGGTCACGAAGTTGGTCACGCATTGTTTACACCAGAAGAAGGGTGGCACGATGCTGTTGTTGATAAATCAAAAGGCAAAAATTACAAAAACTTTTTAAATGTAATTGAAGATGCTCGTATCGAAAAAAGAATTCAAAGAAAATATCCAGGTCTAAAGTTATCATTCAAAAAAGCTTATGCAAAATTAATGAATGAAGACTTCTTTGGAATTGGTAAACGAAAAATCAACAGTTTTCCTTTCATCGATAGATTAAATATTTTTACAAAATCACAATACACCGCTCTTGTTGATTTTAACGCTGATGAATATAAAATGTTAGAAAAAGTAAAATCAGCAGAAACTTGGCAAGATGTTGTTGATGTGGCTGATGAAATTTATAATTATTCAAAAATTGAACAATTGGATTATGAAAGTGAACTTGATTCATATGATTACAATTTTGGCGAATCTGATGATGAATCTTACATGGATGATTTGGATTTGGATTTAAATGAAAATACCATTGAACCTGATGGTGATAGTAATGAAGATGAAGATGAGGGTGAAGATACTCCTTCAAGTTCAAACAGTAGCAGTGAAGAAGGTGATGAAGAAGGTGATGAAGAAGGTTATGGTATAAATCGAAACAAAGAAGATAGGTCTGATATTTTTGACCAAGAATTCGCACCTAATTGCCAAACAGACGAAAATTATAGAAATAATGAAAGCAAACTAATTGATGAAGAATGTAAACCTTATCGATATCTTAATTTACCAAAAATAAATTTTAATAACATATTTACACCAGCTAAAAGAGTGCAAGAGATGTTAACCGAAGATTTTAATAAACAGATTGAGGAAACATGGTTTACAAAAGAAAGTGTTGAAAAATATTATAGCGAATTCAAAAGAAAAAATGACAAGTATATATCATTACTTGCTAAAGAATTTGAAATGAAAAAAGCTGCAAAAGTTTTTTCTAAGAAAAAAGTTTCCAATACTGGTGATTTAGACATTAATAAATTAGCTAGTTATAAGTTTGATGATAACATCTTTAAGAAAGCAATGATTTTTCCAAAAGGCAAATCACACGGACTTATTTTGTTACTTGACTATTCTGGTTCAATGTATGATAACTTGCCTGGTTCAATTGAACAAATATTAATTCTTGCAGGTTTTTGTAGAAAAGTAAATATTCCCTTTTCAGTGATGACATTCAGCAATGACGAGTCTGTTTGGGCTGAAGATAGAAAAAAAACTAATTATGAAATGGTAGAAAGTGATTTGTGTTTTGAGAAAAAAGAAAACAATCTTAAATTTGGATTGGTCCAGTTAAGAGAATATTTAAATTCTGATATGAATAATACAGAATATACACACTCAGTAAAAAATATGATTTTGCTTAAACAAGCTTGGTCTAATAGAAGAAATTGGAGAACATATGAAGAAGATAATGTTCGTGTTCCATCTTTTGAAAGATTAACAAATACACCATTAACTCAGGCTATCTATGCTCTTGGTGATTATACTAATGCTTTCAAAAAAAAGAAAAACATTGATATTGTTAATTTAGTGGTTGTTCATGATGGTGATTCTGATAATATATCAACATACTGGACATTTGGTTTTAATCCTTGGCCAAAAAGAGGTGAAGAAAATAAACAAATGTTTTATCCAGCAAACATGACAGGAGCTAATGAAAACTTTATTATTAAAGACAAAAAAATTAATTTTGAACTAAAATATAATAACAATTGGGATTATTGTTATACATTTAGGGCTGTCGTTGAATGGTATAAAAAATATACAGGTTCAAAAATTATAGGATTTTATATTGTTGAACCATCAGGCAAAAATGTTAGAGATGCTATTCAAAGGCAATATTATGATAAAAATAATAAGACAATAGAAAAATGGGAACAATATAAAGAAATACAACGAATTTTTAGAAAAGAAAAACTATTAATTTCTAAAAAACCAACCTATGATGATTTCTATTTGATTCTAGGCGGCAAAGATTTAACCGTAAATGACGCTCAAATAGAAGTCGATGGTAAAATTACAGCAAATAAACTTAAAAACGCATTTATGAAAGTAAACAAAACTAAACAAATTAACAGAGTTTTAGTTAGTAAATTTATTGAAAAAATAGCGGCTTAATGCTTGACTTTTGCCAAAAATTGTGTTAGGATGGACACATAAGATAGTGAAATAAGGAGAATATATCATGTCTAATTTGAAAAATATAAGAAAAGTTTTTTTAGAAAAACTTATAGAAACCAAAAAAGATTCAATCAGTCGAACTGAACTGAATAAAATTGGTAAAGAAATTGGTCTTAAAAGTTTTGGTTGGTTTACCAAAAAACCAGATAATAAATTGACACGAGGGCTTTATAAAGTTCCAACCGATGTTTCGATTGCTTTACAAGCAGCGGTTTCAATTAAACCAGCAATCAAACCTGTATTTGCAAAAATTATTCCAATGAAAACACCAACAGTTGAAACATCAGGTAACCGAATTGCAAATGTTACAACAGAACTTTCAATAACAAATTTAGTTCCTGATGTTTATGATAATTATGTTCCGTTTGGTAACTTTAATGATATTGTTGCAATTGTTAAATCGGGTAAGTTTTTCCCAGTTTTTGTTTCAGGACATTCAGGTAATGGTAAAACGATGTCTATCGAACAGGCTTGTGCTAAACTCAAAAGAAAATTTGTTATTGTGTCAATGACACCAGAGACCGATGAATCAGACCTACTAGGCAATTATGTGCTTATTGATGGTCAGATGGAATGGAGAGACGGTCCTGTAACAACAGCTGCACGAGAAGGTGCGGTATTATGTATTGATGAAATTGATTACGGCGCTCAGAACCTAAGTTGTCTTCAAAGGGTGTTAGAGGGCAAACCATTTATGCTGAAGAAAAAAGGCGAAATGGTAACCCCATCTCCGGGTTTCACTATCTTTGCCACAGCTAACACCAAAGGCAAAGGTTCTGAGGATGGCCGTTATATGTTTACGAATGTTCTTAATGAAGCATTCTTAGAAAGATTTAGAAATACTTACGAACAAGATTGGCCACCATCCGCTACAGAAAAAAAGATTATCAATGGCGAATTAAACAAATCTGGAATTAATGATGAAGATTTTGCCGATAAACTTGTAACATGGGCTGATGCAATTAGAAAAACTTTTGCAGAAGGTGGTTGTGATGAAGTTGTTTCAACCAGAAGATTGGTTCAAATTATAGAAACATATAGCATCTTTGGTGATAAAACAAAAGCTTTATCATATTGTTTAAATAGATTTGATGATGAAACTAAAATATCATTTATTGACCTTTATACCAAGGTTGATAGTGGTATCTCAATTGACCAAGACCAAGTAACCATGATAATGAATGAAAATGGTGAAATGGAAGAAAACAATAATGAGGAAACGGAAGAAAATTTTCCGAGTCCTCCCTTTTAAGATTGCCTCATTTATCAATGTAATTTGATATAATGGTTACATTCTGGTGGTGTCGCAACACCAGAATGTTTTTTTACCTGCGACAAATACATTATGGAGAAATATAAATGACTAAAGTATCAACTGCAGCTAAGTATAAAATTTTAGGATATCTTTCTAAAACATCTGGATACAATACTTTAACGGTTGCAAAAGCTCAGTCAATGTTTGGCATTAGAAATGTCGCAGCTCGTATCGATGAACTTCGCAAAGAAGGACATGCTATCTACTCTAATTCAAAAAAAGTAAATGGCAAAAAGATTAACTTCTATCGTATGGGCACACCAACACGCAAGGTCGTTGCTGCTGGTGTAGAGTATCTACGCTTAAAAGGTGAAAAAGCATTTGCCTAAAAAATGCTTTAATCTTAAAAGGAGTGACATATATAATTATGTTGCTCCTTTTTTTATTATAATGGAATTATATTATGGAAATTAAAATCGATGTTGAGAAGTTAAAAAAGAACAAACTATTTGTTGCAACACCTATGTATGGTGGCCAATGTTTTGGTCTTTATACAAAGGCTGCTTTAGACTTACAAACATCAATGGCAAAATATGGAATTGAAACCAAATTTTCCTTTCTATTCAACGAATCTTTAATCACTCGTGCCAGAAATTATCTTGTAGATGAATTTTTAAGGTCAGGTTATACACACATGTTGTTTTTGGATTCTGATATCCATTTTCAACCACAAGACATTATTGCACTAATGGCATTAGATAAAGAAGTTATTGGCGGTCCTTATCCAAAAAAATCAATAAACTGGCGAAATATTGCAGATGCAGCTAGAAAACATCCAGACATGGATGTTGGTGAATTACCAAAATTAGTTGGTGAATATGTATTTAATGTTGTAAAAGGCACAAAACAATTTCAAGTTACTGAACCAATTGAAGTGTTAGAAATTGGAACAGGGCATATGATGATTAAAAGAGAAGTGTTTGAGAAAATGTCTGAAGCTTATCCAAATATTCGATATAAACCCGACCATGTCGGCCAGGCTAATTTTGACGGGTCAAGATATATTCACGCTTACTTTGATACAATTATAGACACCAAAGATAGTTATACCGGCGGTGGTTCAGATAGATATCTATCAGAGGATTATATGTTTTGTCAAATGTGGCGTAAGATTGGTGGTAAAATCTTCTTGTGTCCATGGATGAAAACACAACATATTGGAACTTATGCGTTTAGTGGTGACATGCCTGCTGTAGCAAAATATACAGGTAAATTGTAATGTTAATAGGTTTTGTCGGATTTATTGGGTCTGGCAAAGGAACTGTTGGCGATATCTTAGTTCAAAAAGGTTTTAAAAAAGACAGTTTTGCTAAACCATTAAAAGATGCGGCTGCTAATATCTTTGGTTGGGACAGAAAATTACTTGAAGGAGATACTGTTAGATCCAGAGAATGGCGAGAACAGCCTGATGAATATTGGTCTCAAGCTTTTAATTACGAATTCACACCAAGATTAGCACTTCAACTTTTAGGCACAGAAGGTTGCAGAAACACAATTAATAAAGATATATGGGTTTATTCATTATTAAAACGAGCATCAACAACAAACACAATTGTGACCGATGTTCGATTTAAAAATGAAATAGAAACAATTCATAACCATGGTGGTAAAATAGTCCGAATTAAAAGAGGACCTGAACCAGAATGGTTTGAAGATGCCGTAACGTTTAATCAAGGTTCAAAAAGAAATATTGGTTGGGCTATGGCAAAATTCAAATTGCAAGAATCAAAAATTCATTCCTCAGAAATTGATTGGATTGGTTGTAAAATAGATTATACTATAGAAAACAACGGAACAATTAAAGAACTAGGCAAAGATGTTAATGATATGTTGCAATTTTTTAAATTATGATGTATGATGGTATTTGTTATTTTAAAGGTGAAATTATATTATGAAACTCTCGAATCAAACCATATCAGTTCTTAAGAACTTTGGTGCTATTAATCAAGGTATATTCTTTAAGAAAGGTAAAACACTTAAAACGGTATCTTCTCACAAAAATATTCTTGCTCAGGCAAATATTTTAGAAGAAGTGCCAGCAGAATTTGGTGTGTATGACTTAAACAATTTTTTATCAGTTATATCACTAAATCAGGACCCAACATTTGAGTTTGAAGACAAAAATGTTGTAATCGTTGGTAACAAAGGTCGGTCAAAAACAAAATATCGTTTTTGTGAACCAACTATGATTGTTACTCCTCCAGAAAAAGAATTGGCTATGCCTGAACCAGAAATATCATTGACATTATCTTCTGATGATTTTGATGGTATTATGAGAACAGCCGCCGTTCTTTCTTCACCACAAATTGCTGTTGACTCTGATGGTAAAAAGATTAGTCTTATGACATTAGATACAGCAAATGATTCCGCTCACACAAACACACTTGACCTTGGAGTTGGTGATGGCAAAGTTTTTAGAATGATTTTTAAAACTGAAAATTTATCTAAAATTTTACCAGGTAATTATGATGTAAATATATCTTCAAAAGGAATTTCACATTTTAAGAACAAAGATACAGACTTACAGTATTGGATTACCACTGAACAAGGCTCTAAATTTGGTGCTTAATTTTTATTATTATATTATGAGGTGTGTGAATGGAACATTTATTATGGACGGAGAAGTATCGTCCTAAAAATATCAATGATTGTAT